>Ga0082212_10000697_pt1 | contig 48904 bp, 38 predicted proteins | sample TergutNt197P3_FD_71548 | JGI IMG/M metagenome (GOLD analysis project Ga0082212, IMG submission 71548) | Neocapritermes taracua P3 segment gut microbial communities from Petit-Saut dam, French Guiana - Nt197 P3 | ecosystem: Host-associated > Arthropoda: Insects > Digestive system > Gut ... | reverse complement strand
ATATATATATATATATATATATATATATATATATTATATATTATATATTTAATTAATAATTAAAAAGTATTAATATTTGAGTAAAATACAAATAAACATACATATTTCAGTTTAAAGGGATTGTTCCTCTTTTGTACTAATGGGAGGGAATGAAAAGATAACCTATTCGGAAGTACAAAAAATAAATACTCCAATATACTTACTTTTAGAACCTATATAATCAGGTCATAAAGGATGCATGCAACGCCCATAACAATATAAACGCTACCTATAAAAAGGTAAAACATGCTATCACCTCCTAAATAGAGGAAGTATAAAACTCCGTGTGAAAGAGCTATTTTTACTCCCTAAAGTTTAACTTCTAAGTTTCATCTTTTATTTAATTTAAGATTTACATTAGTAGTAAAATTAAAAGAGGAAATCCCAATATAATAATTTAATATTATAATATAAAAATGTTATGATTTTTTTAAAAATTAGTAATAACTTATAATAGCAAAAGTTGTTAATAAATAAATTGTAGAAATTAAAAAATATTTAAATATTAGTGTGCAATGGTGTTATGATAATTAAATGAAACTATTAATAAAATATTGCACACTATATTTAAACTTACTGAAATATATTCATGTTCAGTTTTAAAAAGCATCCTCACACGGAGTTAATAATAAATATATGTATTATAATATTTAAATTTTGTTATGTATAATAGTACTAATAAAAAAGTGATAATTAAAATTATAATATTTAAATTTTGTTATGTATAATAGTACTAATAAAAAAGTGATAATTAAAATTATAATATTTATAAAAAAATTTAAGAAAAAATATATTCAATACTAATTTTATTAAAAAATATACTTAATTTTATGGAATATAATTTATTAATGAATAAAATTCTGAAAAAATAAGAAAAAAAATAAAAAGAAAAACATCATAAGATGTTATCTTTTTATTATTTGGGTGTTTGATTGATTCCGCCTCGCAATCAATTCTTGGATAAATCACATATAAAAATTTAAAATTTAGATAAATAACTCTTATAAAATTTATCATATTTTGAAATTTTATTAAATATGTAATTTAACTTCATTCTTTTATTAATTTTGCATAGTATATAAAGGTTTTGTTTTATTTTTATAAAATGCCTTTGATTTGTACTTGTTTTATGAAATAAAGAGACCTTAAAAGGAATCGGATTAACAGTATTAACATCTCATTGATTTATAGTTTGTTTTATCAAATTCGAATCAAATATAGCTTATTTCATTAAAATACCATCTCTCATGTCTTTTATTAAATAGTCATATAATGGCATATTATTTTTTTAAGCAATAATTATGGTAAAAATATCTTATAAGATTATATGTTGAGTTTCAATAAAAAATAAGAGTTATTTATATTTGTTTTAGAATTTCACTTAATTTACTCTTTTTTTGAAAAAATAGTATTTTTTATATATTTTTTTTATTATATTTTTTTAATTATATTTTTTTAATTTACTCTTTTTTTATATATTTTTTTAATTATATTTTTTTAATTTACTCTTTTTTTGAAGAAATAGTATTTTTTATATATTTTTTTAATTATATTTTTTTAATTTACTCTTTTTTTGAAAAAATAGTATTTTTTATATATTTTTTTAATTATATTTCTTTAATTTAAAATTTTTTTTAAATTATCTATTTAAAATATTTAATTTAATTAATAAAAAATATAGAATCAATGCAACTTTATATCCACTTTTAAATATAAGTTTCGAAATATTTAATATAAATAATAAATAAGTACTAAATATTATTCATTTATTAAAAATGGCTAACTATGATAATTAGAGAATTTCGAATAACAGATCTTCGAAGAGTATATGAAATTGAAGAGATGTCTTTTTCACAACCATATGATATTAATATTCTAAAACAACTTCATGATTTTGGAGCAGGATTTTTAGTAGCTCAAGAGAAAAATTATGTGGTAGGATATATATTATTTTGGATTATTGAAGAAGATAAAGGGCATATTATTTCATTAGCTGTTGATCAAAATTATAAAAGACAAAAAATTGGTTCAAAGCTAATGAGTACAGCTATGGCTACTTTTAATAATTTTAATATTTATAAAATATCTTTAGAAGTTAAAGCTCAAAATAATGAAGCAGTTGAGTTTTATAAGTCGCTTGGTTTTAAGGTAATTGGAGAGGTTCAAAACTACTATGAAGACGGTTCAAATGCATTTAAGCTGGTTTTTGATTTTCTTGATAATGATTGAATTATTATGATAAATATAATTAGTGTGTATTATTTTTTTTATTTTTCTATATTTTTTTATTTTTTTTATTACTTTTTTAGGATTTTTTTATAATATTTTATTATTTTTTTATTTTTTTTATTACTTTTATAGGATTTTTTTATTACTTTTATAAGATTTTTTACATTTTTGTTATTACGATTACTTTTCATATGCTCTATTGGATTAATTATATTTTTATATTTCACATAATTTTAGATGGTGAGAAAATGGAGAAAACAAAAAATATTTTTGAAAAAGCCATAGAAGAACAAGGTACATTATTTAAAGAACCAGAAGTATTTACTTTAGAATACATTCCTGAAACTTTAAAATTCAGGGATAAAGAAATACTATCTATGATTGCTTATAGCAAAGCTCTCCATAGTAAAAATGCACCATCTAATATGGAAATTACTGGTCCTCCTGCAACGGGTAAAACTACCATCATTAAAAAATATTTAGAAATAATTGAGGGTAAATTTGATGTTGTAACTGCTTATATTAATTGTGGTTTTGAAAAAACTGAAAATCAAATTTTAATTAAGATTTATAATGAAATCCATAATAAAAAAATAAAATCGGGTATTGGAAATCATTTATTAAAAAATAAGATTATGTCATATCTAGGTGAAACTGGAAAAATATTAGTAGTATGTTTTGATGATTATGGATCTAATAAAATATCAAATAAAGATATTGATGAATTGAATAAAATAATGTATACGCTCCTTAGAGGTCATGAAACTAATCCTATGATTAAAACTGCTGTTATAACAGTTACCAATCGTAAATATATTAATTTTGTCCTTAGTCAAAGTGTTGAAACAATGTTTAATCCAGTTTATATAAATTTTGATCCTTATGAGCTTGATGAAATATTCAATATACTTAAAAATCGATGTGATATAGGTTTTGCAAAAGGTGTGATTAGTGAGGATGTTATTCATGATATAGCTGAATATACTTATCAAAAAAGTGATCTTCGTATAGGTATTCGTTGTTTAAGTGATGCTGGCCGTAATGCTGAATTATTAGGCAGTAGCACCATTGAAAGAAAACATTTAAACTTTCAAAATAGTGCTTTTTAGATTTATTATGAATGTTGGTTTTTTCTATTTTGGGTTTAATTTTTATTCTATTTTTTATTTTTTTATTTTCAGTTATTCTTTTTTTATTTTATTTTAGTTATTCTAGTTTTATTCTTTTTTTTATTTTACATTCTATTTTTTATTTATCTTTTTTTAGAATAATATTTTTAAGTATTATAATTATAAAGTTTGTTTTTTTTAAACTTTTTTTACACTTGACATAGTACTGTTTTTTTCTTATTTTAGTCCATCAGTTATTAATGATCATTAATTTAACTTTTAAAGAATTTTTTACACTTGAAACTATACTTTAATCCCACGCTCGACTTTATATACTAGCTAAAATAGAATATAATGCACTGGTTTATGACATAATTATAAAAAAATTTTTGTGTTATAAACAATGTTGAAAGATGAAAAAATATTTCAAAAAATAAAAAATCAAAGAAAAAAATTTAATATTTAAACTCTTCAACACATATAAATAAAGAAAATCAGTAAAAAAAGCATGACAAGTCAACTAGCTCAATTAATCTGATTGTGAAAAAATACAAAATTAAAGTCTTTGAAATAATTTAAACCATTTGAAATTAAATTTGTAAAAAAAATTAACACATAAATATTTAAATTTAGAATGATAAGGATGTTTTTAATATGATGAATATTGATAAAAGTGAAAGGAATATAGAATCTTTATTAAAAAAATATGAAATTAAACAACCTGGTGAAAGATGGTCTAAAGAAAGAGAAAAAAAACATGGAAAACCTGCTTGGAATATGAGACAAAAAATTAGAACTGCACAAATAATAATGGGAAGATTAAATATAAAAGGAAATGATAAAAAAAGAGTAATTTATATTATCCAAGATATAGATAATTTCAATAATTTATGTAGAATCTGTTCATATGAAGCTATAATTGCAGCAATATGTTTCTATGTTATGAAGTCAAATAAATCTAAAATAAACCTAAGAGATTATAAAGTATTTAAAGAATATAAGTTAAGTGAAAAATCATGTTTAACAATAATAACAAAAATTGCTAATCATTATCAAAAAAAGTGTTTTCTAGGAAATTATTAAATAAATGTAATGATAATTATCTAGAATAAAACATTCAACTTCAGTTATTTGCATTTTGAATCCATTCAAAATCTATAATATAAGAATGGATTAAGTTTCTTTTTTTTTAATTTTTCACCTTTTGAGTATATAATACATTTTTTATTTTCTTTTTCAAAATATCTCTAATTTTAGGTAAAAAAACCATTAATAATCTTTGATGATTTTTAAAATTCATAATCATGTTGAATCAGTTGTAAACTTATACTGACAGAATTAAAATTATTATTTTATGAAAACCCTTCCCCAGAAGTGTCATTTATTGCTTGAATCATTTTAAATTGTTCATCAGTTAAATTAGGAAAGTCATTTCTTTTTAATTTTTTTCTATTATTTTTATATCCAGTTGAAAAAGGAGGGCCTGAAGTATAGCGACTATCCTTTTTTGAATTATTATTTTCCATAATTAACACCAAATTTAGTTTATATTTTATAATATATATAATTTTAGACCAATATTATTCACTTTAAACATAATATTAATTTCTTTAGTTATATTTTTTTGATTATTAGTAAAATAAGGTCTATATAAATCATTTTCCAATTTGTCTTTCAATTCAGTCTCACTATAATTACTTTTTATTTTTGCAGTTTTTTCAGGATTTAACTTTTCAATTTCAAGCTTTTTATTATCAATAAAATTATTATACTTATTAGAGATATTTTCCCAATTGTTTTGATTTTTTACAACATTATTATTAACTAAGAAACCAGTTTTATCTGGAGAATAAATAGGACTATAATTACTTTTATATGAAATCATTGAAATCATATCCTTTTTGGAGGGTATGATTAATCCATTAATATGGTTATGAGACATTATAATGAATCCATAATTTAATCCCATTTCTTTAAGATATTTTGAAACATTAATCCCCTCTTTTGTACCATTAACAACTTTTAAGAATTCAACATAACCACTAATTCTGAATATACCCCTTTCATAAGTTAAATCATTAGGATAAAAATGTTTTTTATCATTAATAATGTAATCTATAATATAATAATCTTTTTCAGGTATGATTTCTTTAAGATATTCTCTAATTTTTTCTTTATCAAAATTACCTTCTTTTGATTTAAACATACTATCAAAAGGGGATTTTAATTGATTTTCTTTGTTTTCCTTTAGATTTTTCATTTTTAAACTCTTTCTTTCATATTTTTCTCTCATTAATTTCATCTTCATTAAATTGTCAATTTTTCATGAAAATTGAAGACTCACTACATAAATAGTATCTAATTATTTTTCTGTTCATTTGATAATGGAACACATATTTTTAGGAAGTTTTGATGAGGGTTCATTTATTTTATATATTCTTATTAATCTTTATAACAACTTATATTTAATTTTTAGCTTTTATATGACGTAAATTTCATAAATTAAAGTAAATATTTTGGAATAATGGCAATTTAACCAAATTAAAACAATTTTACTAAACAAAAGCAATTTTTCAAAAAGATAACATATCATGTAACATTAAAAATAGTTTAAAAATTTGTATGATATTAAGGTATTTTTTAAAAAAGAATTCTAGACTTTAATTGATTTTAAAAAAAGTTTTTAAAATAGACAAATACTGAAAGTTTAAGTGTTTTCAATAGATTATGTTAAAATTTTTTATCAAAAATATATATTTTTCCTAAAGTTTATTTTTTCATCCAGTCAGTAGTTCATGTATATTGGTATGGATGTTTGAATTTTTAGAAATTGAATTTTTTCATATGAAAAGTATTTTTCAAAAAGTTATATTTTATTCATTATGAATTTTTTCATCCAGTCAGTAGTTCATGTATATTGGTATGGATGTTTGAATTTTTAGAAATTGAATTTTTTCATATGAAAAGTATTTTTCAAAAAGTTATATTTTATTTATTATGAATTTTTTCATCCAGTCAGTAGTTCATGTATATTGGTATGGATGTTTGAATTTTTAGAAATTGAATTTTTTCATATGAAAAGTATTTTTCAAAAAGTTATATTTTATTTATTATGAATTTTTTCATCCAGTCAGTAGTTCATGTATATTTAGTGAGGAGGTTTGAAAGTTGAAAATTAAATTTAGACCTATGAAAAGCCATATCAAAAACTCAACATCTAATGGTTATAGTCGTAGTAAAAAGCATAATCATAATAAAATAAATATTACCATAAATTCAGTAGATAAAAGTTCAACAATTCCATCAAGAAGACGAAAATGTTGTTATGATACTGAATGCAATAGCAACAATTTAGAATATGATTTCAAACGAGATCAACTATGTTGTCGGGATTGTGGATTAGTATTAAGAGAAGGTTTTAGAGATTATAAAGATTTAGTTACAAATAAACCATCTGAAGAAGTTCTAGTAGCTGTGGTATTTAGTTCAGATTACAATAAAAAATATCTTCTTGATTTGATTGAAATTCAAGAATATAAAAATAGGATTGATTTGGTTAATTACTCAATTAATAAATGATAATTAGATAAGATAATTAATGGATCTGAGGAATTTAATTAATTAGTTAGCTCAAAATGAACACACACGCCCTCGATTTATATTATATACCAAACCTTAGAATTTGTCATGGAATTTTTTCTCAGATCCACTAATTATCTTAAATTCTATTTTATAGATCCACTAATTATCTTAAATTCTATTTTATAGATCCACTAATTATCTTAAATTCTATTTTATAGATCCACTAATTATCTTAAATTCTATTTTATATTAGTTCTTGGATTGTTAATTATTAAATATTTTCAAGTGAATTTTTATGGAATTTATTATAGTTTAATAATATTGAATTTTGGCGAATTTTAGTTATTTTTTGGTTGGGTAATAGTTTTTTGAATATATTGAATTTTGGCGAATTTTAGTTATTTTTTGGTTGGGTAATAGTTTTTTGAATATATTGAATTTTGGTGATTTTGTGGAGTTTATTAAAGATTAAATAGTTTGAGAAATAGTGTTGTTAGATTTTTAGTGATTGTATGGGTTTTGAAGATTGGATAATTTTAGATGAAAATATAACTTATGATTCACTTGATGAAGATTGTGTTAATTATTGGTTATATGGAAAAATTTCAGTAATGAAGTAATATTAGTTAATGAGTTTATTAGACAATTTTAAAATCAAAAATAGTGATTTTAAAAATTTTAGTTTAAAAAAAACTTTAATTATAGATTGTTAAATGAAATTAGTTTGTAAAGAAGTAAAAATTATATTGGGAGTGTTTAGATGAGGAGATTATTAACATGACAGTATCAATAACGAATTTGGAACAGCATCATAATAAGATAGAAATGATAATTCTCAGTATTCTTAATGAAAAAGTAAGAGAAGAAGAAGTTTCTAGGATTATTTTTGGACCAAAAACTGAATCAGAAGAAAATGAGGGATTTAGTTTTTTCAGAGTAATTTATGAAGATTCTATAGTCAAAACTCTTGGAAAAATATATAAAGTATCTTATGCTATTCGTATCACAAGTAATGTGGATAATGGGGATATAGAACTTGCTAAACAAGAAAGTGTTCGTTTAAATAGCTGGGTTGCAGATAGAATATTCAAAGATAAAGAATTTAATAATCTTGATATAGTTAATGATGTTAATTTAACAAATATATTAACCTCTTATCCTCTAGAGAAAGATAAAGATAATCTGATTAGTTCAGGTATAAGAATAGTAGTTGATTTTGATTTAGATTTTCAATGTGAGAAATTATAGTGTTTAATTTTGATTGGAGATTATTTTTAGAATATTTTGTAGTTGATTTTGATTTCCGTGTGAGAAATTATAGTGTTTAATTTTGATTGGAGATTATTTTTAGAATATTTTGTAGTTGATTTTGATTTCCGTGTGAGAAGTTATAGTGTTTAATTTTGATTGGAGATTATTTTTAGAATATTTTGTAGTTGATTTTGATTTCCAATATGAGAAAATTTTGTATTTAATTTTGATTTTAGTGAAAAGTTATATCATTCAATTTTTGATTGGATTTCTAAGTAATAAAAAAATTAATAACATATAAAAAAGGTGATAAAATATGTCATATGAATATTTAGAAGATCAAAAGTATTTTTTGATTGTAAATGAGAATACACATGGTGTTGAAAAATCATTTAAAGGAGATTTAGATGATTTAGGTGAAGAATATGAAGATTACATAATTATAGATGTAGGAAGTGGAACAACTCCAACAGCAGAACCAATAGCTGAAGGTGAAGATACATTTTGTCAAACTGGAGAACTAGAAGATGCTAAGTATGTTATCCAACCAGAATTATCTGCAATAACAAACTTAAGAGGAATTGGATTTTTAGCTAAAAGTTTCCTTAGAGGGGTTGAAGATTTAAGTGATAAAGTAACAGTATTATACTCTACAATGAGTAAAGATATAAAAAGCTTTACTGAATATGTAGGAACTTATAAAAATAAAGAAGTATGTAATACTGGATTTCAAATCAATGAATTTAACCTTGAATTTAATAGAGAAGGAAGTATAAGGCCAAGTATAACTGGTTATGCAAGACTTGATGAACTTAGAGATCTTAAAAATGAATCTGATTTACCTTTCACATCTAAACCTGTAAGATTTCATGACCTTAAAGAAGTAGAAATCAGAGAGTATGATGAAAATGGAATGGCTTTAGATGAAGGTTGGGATAAATTAGGTTGTGATATTACTGTAGCTACAGCTAACTATAGTAATGATATTAATGAAGATTCTGGTTTTAAAGTCTGTGGTGGTAGATATTCCTCAGGATATGATGCTTCTAGTAAAAAAGCTGTAACTGCTGAGTTAACCTTCCTTCAAGATAGTAGTATCTGGAGAGAAAGATTCTATGGTCATGAAGGTTATACTAAATATGTAAAAACTAACTTTTACTCATTAAGGTTTACAATACAAACACAAGATGGTAGGGTTTTATATTTAATTATTCCTAAAGCACGTATGACCCTTGATACTGGTAGTTTAGAAAAAGATGCAGAAGAAAAAGTTACTTTCACTGCTTCAAGAGGATTATTCCAACTTGATGCTATTGGTACTTCCAAAATTACTAGTAATTATATTCTTATGTTTGATGATGAAGCACTTGAAATTGGTTATGGTGAAATTCAATATACTAATAATAGTAGTGAAACTGTGACTTTACATGTTATGCATGATTTAGATAATGGTGAAAAATATGCTATTAATCAAAGAGTCACTCCTGGTAGAACTTATAGTGCACCATTAGAATGGGGTAGTTATAAAGCATATGTTGATGGAGAAGAACTTGGTAATGGATTTACTTTATCTGGAACTGGAACTCATATAATCACGGATTCTCCAATATCAGATCCTGAACCTTGAGAGAGTTAAGTAATATAGATTATTTGGAAAATAAAATAGAAAATTTGAGAGTTATTAATTTTTAAACTCTCAATTACTTTTTTAAAATTATTAAAATTATTAAATATTGGAATCAATGAAAGGAGATTATGACAATGTTAGATATAAGTAAATTAATTGATAATAAAAATGAAACTAAAACTATAGAATTAGAACAATTAAAGAAAGAAAAACCTGATTTAAATGATTATACTGTTGAAATAAAAAAGTTGTCTTATGCTGATTTAAGAAAAGCAGCTATAATGACACAAAACATTAAGTTAAATATCCCAGCAAAGGGAATGGATAATAAAAAACAACTAGAAAAAGCGATGGAAAACTTAACCATTCCAGTGGATATGGCAAAACAAACAGAAAATCATATTAAATCAGTTTTATTTATCTGTAGTAAAGGTTTAATAATCGATGGTAAAGATTTCTCTGAAAAACAAATAGACGAAATGTTTTCAGACAAAGTTAAAACAGAACTTCACGACAAAATTGTAGAATATTCTGGAGGAGAACTAGAAGAAGCAGAAGAATTTCGTGAAAGAGAACAAGATTGAGACGATTAATTTTCTAGGATTTATTGAATCAGGTTTTATACAAGCTCCTCGTTTAGATGAACTTACCTTATTTTATATAGGATTTTTAGAACATGGTTTGCCATTGTACAGAGAAGCTGTAGAAAATCAGAGTAAAGTCAAGGATGAAAGATTGGATAGAAAGGCAAAAGAAGAATGGGGATGAAAAGGCAAAATAACTCAAAGTGAAAAATTAGATAGAAAAAATGAAAATATGCTTAAAATAAATACTATTTAGAAGTTATTTATTCAAAATTAGAAAATCGAAGAATTTTTAACATTACAAAAATGAAGATTTTGTAAAATTTAAGAACTTTTCCAGAAATATTATAATATAAAAAATATGTTCTTGTATAATATTAGTTATACAAGAACGATTTAATAATTTTAACTATTTTTCCATGTGTAGATAACTTTATTTTTATATTTAAAATCGATGCTTTCTATTTCTGATTTGGAATGTTTACCAGCACTTGTAGAGAGTAAACTTCCATCAAATGTATACCATTGATCTTTATTTACATTATTCCAATTTTTTACAAGGGATTCTGAAATTTTAGAACCATCTTTTAAGTTCACATCAGCACTTATAGAAGCATATGATTCATCATTTTTGAACATTATTTTTCCATTAACTTTAAGGAAACTATAACTTGAACTTATAGTAACGTTTTCTAATTTAGCTCCAGTACCATTGAATGGATCAGTTGTATCTTTAGATGAGGAATTATCTCCTCCACCCCCACCACTTAATGCTAAAATTAATCCAACTATTACAATAGCTACAACACAAATTATACCTATAATTTTTTTATCCAATTTTTCACCTTTTTAATTTTTTTTAAGTTATCATTTATTAATAAATGAATATGAATATCAATGTTTTTAATATTATCATTAATCCTATACCACCTAATAATCCAGTTATTAATCTTAATTTATTATTACTTTTTCTTAATTCTAATAATTGTGTTGTTCCATCAACACCAGTTGGAATTAGTAATAAAAAACCTATTATCATACTGTTTAGTGTGTATGTAAATGGAATAATTAGAGATAATATTCCATAACTAAACATGCTTATATAAAATCCTGTACACCTTGCACAGACTGGAAAGTAATGGTCTTTTATTTTAAAGGTTCTTTCAGGTATTTGATGACAAAAATACTTAAAAACATTCATTTAAACACAAGTAATTTTTTAAACATTTAATTATTCATATTTTTCATCATCTAATTTAACTAAAACTTCATCTCCCTTTTTATATTTATAATATGCATATATAATGTTAACAATTCCAAGAGTCCACCATATTGTAAATAATGCAATTAATATATGGGCTATCAACCCACCATATTCTTTTTTCTTCAATTTTGCATTATCTTCACCCCTACTTTGAAGGGTATATCCAATTGTAATAAACTCATCGATGACATTTTCAAATTCTCTTTTATTTTGAACTTTTCTGATTCTCATATTACCACAGGTTATATATTTAATAGTTACTATTTTATTCATTTATTTAAAATGAATATATAGTTTAATATTTTAAATTAGTTGTAATATATATATATACTTTACTATTTTATCTAAAATTTTCATGATTTTGTTTTAATGGAAAATATTACAATGAATATTAATATTATGAGTAATGAGTTTGAATAAACAAAAACAAGTAATCTATGGGAATAATATTCACTGATAAAATGTAATATGTGAAAATGGCATTCTTTATAACTTTAATATTTGAAATTTTAAAAAGAAACATTTAGTTTTTAATGGAATTTATATAACAGTGGACATTACTAGCGAAAAAATGATAAAAAAGGATTTAAATGAAAATGTTAATCTTTTAGGGGAAATATAAATAAAAAAATTAGGAAAATAAAAACATGAAGTTAAATAATTGTTTTAATTATAGTATTTGTAAAAATTTATATTTAAAATTTAATAAATTTCAATTAAATAATTTATGAATAATTATAATAAAAAAAATAATTTTTTAAACATTTTTTAAGTTTTAAATAGTAAATTCGATTATTATCTTATTTTAATAATTATAATAAGTTTTAAATAAAAATATTCTTATATACAATATTTTTATATAATTAATTACATTAATCAAATTAATATTTATTATAAAATATAAGAAAACGTTAATGTAATATTTATAAATAATTCAATAAAAATTTAAAAGTTATGCAAAGTATTATACTCTTTTTAAACAAAATTTTTTCTCTAAAATTCATATATTACAATAATTATATTTTATATTATTGAAATGATTTAATAGATAATACTTTTCTTTTTGGAAATAGTCAATTTAGTGAAAAATCTTTTTATTCTTTCGATTAGTGGGGAAACAATTATTGTTCAACTAGAATATATAATAGAATGTATAATGTTTAAAAAAATTATTTATCAAATTTTGTTTAATTTATTTTCATAATTTTTAACATTGTTCGGTGGAATGGGAATCATTTCTCTCCAATTGAACATTAATAAAAAACTTCAAGATGATTTTATTTATTTATATACAATTGATTTAATTGAATAATCTCTATATTTTTGATGAGATTATATTAAAATTTGTTTAGCAATTATTTCGCCTAAAAAAGATTATAAAATACACTATTTTTAAAATCAAGCACAGGATCTTTTTTAAGATGTGGATTGCTAGACAAAATTATTAAGTGAAAAGTTTTTTGAGAATAGTACTAAATGAAACATTTGAAAATAATAATTCAATGAAATATTGGATAATATTCACCTAAATTCAATTTAAAAGGTTTTGAACAATTTAATAATAATTATTATTTTCAAACCAAAGTTCGATTACTATATTTATTGTTAAATTTACTGGTATTTTGGAAAGTTATAAAGATTTATAAAATTGGAGTATGGTTAATTTTGCTGAAATTAAAATTAAGTACTTGATATTTTAATGGACTGGGAGAAAAATAAGGATAAAATCTTATAATAATAAAAATTACTGATTATCAAATAATAATAATTAAAATAACTATAAATGAACGAATTTTACTAAAGATGGTGAATAAGATTATTAAAACGTTGTATTGATATATGCAATGTCATAATATTTATTTTTCATACAATAGTTTCTCTAAAACATTTGCATTGTCCTCTTAATTCTAGGGTATAAATAATAGGAATCCTAAAATACTTGTGTAACTACCATTAGGAATGGCTTTATTAAAATTTTCTGTTCTATTGAATGTGTAAAAAAGTGTGCTTTTTTTTGAAAAATTTGTTTTTTAGTTAAAAACGAGACCTAGGCAAAACTCATTTTGTAAGAAAAGAATTTTCTTTATTTCTTAAACAAAGGATTTTAAGATAGTTTTGACTAAAAAATTTAGACTTTTGACCACGTCTCAAAATATTATATATAAAAATTGAAAATTTCAGAAAACCCCACAAAAATTCATATAATCATTCTATTATTCTAGTTTTTATTTATATTTTATTATTTAATATTTTTATTTTCATATAAATTTTAAGGTTGTGATTCATATGGCGAACATTAAATTAACTATTGATGTTGCAAATAATATATTCAATACACTCAAACAAATCAATTCAATGGCCGAAACAGTTTTTAAAACTGTACAAAATGTAAAAAAAACATTAAATGATGTTAAATCTCCAAATATTTCCAATATAACTAATATTGGCGATTCTTTAAACAAAAATTCTTCATCTTTAAGTTCCTTTTTTTCTAGTTTATGGAATAATACAAAAAATTCAATAAATGTATTAAATTCTCTGAGAAAAGAAATTGAAACTCTTGGAGGAAAAGGTGTTCAAGATGCATTTAAAGATGCTGAATCGGGTAGTATGTCATTTACAGAATCTTTAAAAAGAATTGGGAAAAGTTTTCTTTCTCCTACTTTTTTAATTTCGGTAGCTATTATTGGGATTATATTAGCTATTCAAGAATTAGGGAAGTACATGGGTTGGTGGACTGATTGGGGTTCGATGATAGAATCTTTCAGTGCAGGAATCCAAAGACTTTGGGACGCATTTATAAATAATCCTGGAGTAATTGCTTTTATTGAAAAATTGAAAAATGCATGGGCGGATCTTTTAGATTTTATCTCACCATTAACTAGTGCACTAAGTGATTGGTGGAATTCTATATTTCCTCCACAGTCTGGTGAATTTGATATAGTTAAAGCTATTATAGATATTTTTGGCGAATTATCAAATGTTTTCAATGATTTTTTCACTAAAAATCCATTTGGTCAAATATTGTCTTGGATAAGTCCATTAACTATTTTAATTTTTCATTTTGATGAAATTAAAAATGCATTATGGGAATGTTGGAATTTTATTAATGATCAGATAAAAGTAAATCCTTTAATTAATATACTATCTTGGATAAGTCCTATTGGTATTTTATTGTTTCATCTTAAAGATCTCTTGCAAATGTTTGAAGCGTTATCATTGGCTTGGGATGAATTTGTTAATAGTGCTGAAGGACAAGAAATATTCAAAACTTTGGGTCAGGCTTTTACTGAGTTGCAAAAAGCTGCTAGTGAAATTTTGCCTGCTTTACAAGAATTGTGGAATGCTATATTTCCTCCAGAATCAAACTCAGATGGTGGTGCTAGTGATGCAATAAAAGATATTGGTAGCACTGTTAAAGAAGTTAATCCTTATATTGACACTGCCAGGGAAGTTATTGGCAGTTTTGCATGGATAATACAAAATGTTGTTATTCCTATTATTATAGGTTTGATTTGGTTTTTACAAAAAATGGTGGATGGACTTAGGGCAATAGCTTATGTAATTCAATGGGTTCGTGATGGTCTAGATTGGTTAGCTCAACAATTCCAAGAATTTAATCAAGCTATTCAAAATTTCCCTCAAACTTTAGAAGATATATTTAATGGATTTATGGAATGGTTAGGGCGACTTCAAAAGGAAATTTTCCAATTCTTTTCAGATTTAATTGAAAGTATTTTTAGTTTTGGTCAGCAAGGTAATGATGCTGGAGTTAATGTTGGAAGTAATATTTTTAATGGTGTTATTAGTTTTATTAGAAATATTGGTCCTCAGACTATATCTTTTATTTTAGACATGATATTAGGTATTATGGGTTTATCTGGAAATAGTCAAAGTGCAGGTTCACAATTAGGAAGATCTATAATGCAAGGAATCATAGATATTGTAAAACAAATTCCAGGCAAAATAGCTGAAGAAATTGGCCGTATTCCCAGTATTCTCATGAGTAAATTGGGTGAAATTGGTGTTGCTGCTAGTAAAATTGGTAAATCAATTTATGATAATACTATTGGCAAATTAAAAATTTTCAGTCCAGGGATAATTGCTGAGAAAATTACTGAAGAATTTGATAGATTACCTATTATAATAAATGGTGCTGTTGGTCCTGTTACAGATGCTGCATATAAAGTTGGATATGGTATTAGTGATGGTTTTGGTTATCCTTTGTTAAATATGGATACTTTATATATGAATAGTTTACAAATACCTACTCAAAACCTAGAAAATCCTATTAATTATTCTGGAGCTGAAGATGGTTTCAACACAATTAGTGGAATAATTTCTAACACTACTGGAACAATTAATAGCGCTTTAACAAATGTAGGATCAACATATAGCAGCCTTACATCTGGAATTATGGAAAGTACTCCTGCTTTAGAAGAAAGTAATCTTCTAATTTCTGATAGTTTTTATTCACTTGAAAATAGTGTAACAAATGCTTTAAATAACATAGCTGATTCTAATAGTAGTAATTGGGATAATATTAATGCAACAACTGGAAGTCAGTTAAATAATATTTATTCTTCAACAGCTACTGTGACAGAACAGATGTCTAGTGCTTGGAGTGATATGAAGAGTAAAATAACTTCTGCTGCAAGTAGTATTCAGACTCAATCTATGTCTCATTTTAACTCTTTGTCTAAAACTATTGGAAATTTCTACACTAATTTGCAAAATCCATCTCGTTGGGGTGCAGGTCCAGCACTTAGCACTTCAAAATCTAGTGGATCTAGTGGTGGTAGATTTAGTAATATTATTTCTAGTCTTAAACCATTTTTAAATAAAACTGTGGGTATTAGTAGTGCTATTTTTAATCCGTGTATTAATACGGATTGTCTTGAATATACTCAGGTTAATAAAAAAAGTTTACTCAACGTGGGTGATTTAATTGATGATGGATGTATTAAATGTGGTGTAAGTCCTAGTGGTGCTGGTTGGTTAGATTCTGTTAAAAGTAACTTTAATCAAATTAAATCAATGTCTAATCCTTGGAATATGAAAGGACCTATGATAGCTAATAAGTATAAAACTGGTTTAAGTTTTAAAGTTAAAGACTTCCTTAATGGAACTCCAAATATTGGTTTTGATTCTTTTAAAGCTATTGCAGAGTCAATTTTTGATCAGATAAGTTATGATTTCTATTTTAATTCTGAAAAGTATGGAAGTTGGTTAAATGCTTTTAATGCAGGGCATATGAATTGTTCAGATAGTTCAGATGCTTTAATTGCACTTGCAAAAACATTTGGTCTTCCTGCTACTAAAGTTCATGGACATTGGGGTAATGTTGGTCACTTTTGGGCAAATATTGCTGGTCGTAAGATGGATACAACTGGTTGGATGCTTGGTAAAGGATGGACTCCTTCAAAATCTCGTGCAGGTCCAGCTCCACAATCTTCAAGTATTAATAATATTTTTGAGTCTATTTATAATATATTAAAGAATTTATTCGATTTATTTAAACCAAATGTTAGTAATATTGCTTTGGACACGTCTAGTGGAAAATTATTTAATTCTACTACTGGGCAAACTGTTAATTATGGTGATACTAAGGTTGAATTAAAATTAGAAAATAATTTTACTGTTACTAATAATGGTGATAATGACTTAGATGAGGAGAAAATTGCTGAGATTTTTAGTAAAAAACAGGAAGAATTCCTTAATAGTTCAGGATTTTTAGATCAATTATATAAATCAATAAATGAAAAAGAAGCAAGATATGCTCGTTATGGTGGTGTTTAGAGTGGATAGACTAATAACATATCCAACAAAAGCTAATATTTATGGAAACATTATAAGCAATCGTTTAGGTTATATTGAAAGTTTAGATGATTTTGAAAGTAAACAATGTGAAGTAGAATTTATGGATTCCTCATCACGTGATTTAGTTCCAATAGGACTTGAAAATAAAGTTAATAATTTTGATATCTATGGAATTAAATTAAAAAAGAACCTAGAGCTTCTTAATCATTTCTCAGAGTCAATGCAATATTGTAATGAAAACAGTCAGGATAATGTGTTTATTTGTGAGCATATGAATCAGGGGGAATTGATTGATGATATTGTTTATAATGTTGGTATTGGTGATATTTTTGATATTAGTACTAGTGGTACTTATACTTTCATGGTTAAAGAAGATTATTTGAAGGAATTTGAGATAGAAGTTGAAGAGGAAACTGAAGAAGTTGAGGAAGAAATCCAAGAAGAAGAGGAAAATACGGAAGAAGAAGAGGAAACATCCAATACAGTCACAGTATTAGCTGATGATGTTGAATCTTGGTTTTTATTATTCCATGATTCTGGAGAAGTTGATGATGAAGAAGGAAACACAACAACAGAATATGGTGTTAAAATTCCAGAAGGAGTTAGTTGTGTTAATTATAGTTTTGATTTTTTAGCTAGTCTTGATCTTGAAATATTCGTAGGATTTGTTTTCTTTAGTGAAGAAGGTAGGGTTCTTGAAAGTATTATTAGAGATGTTTCATTAATCAATAATAATATTGGTGATGGTACATTAATTGATGCTGAAGAAAATAAATATCGTAATAGACAACAATTTTTATGTGATATTCCTGAAGGAGCTTGTTTTGTCAGTCCTCAGTTTAAACTTCCAGCTTTATTATATCCTAGTCAATGGGTTAGGATTAATAAGAATTGTATTTTGTTTGATAATGATTATATTAATTTTGTGAGGGGATAAATATGGCTTCAGTTACTTTATATCCAAACAGTATTTCAGGACATACTAATGATACTATTCCTTATAGAAAATTGCTTAATCCTAATAATATAAAAACTTCAAGTACTTCTTCTGCAAATTGTTCTCAATGGGGAGCTAATAAAACTGATGTACATAATGGTTGTAATCCAAGTAATACTCTTAGAAATTATTGTCAAGGGATTGCTGGGAAAAATGGTAGTCGTAAACGCCCTGCAACTATTAAAGTTACAGATTATCGTGCTAATTTACCAGCTAATGCTAATGTAAGTAATGTTAAAGTGGAATATTATTATTACAAAGGTAGTTATTCTTCAGAAACATCTCATGCTGAATTCTCAGCTCCAAAAATCACAATGATTGGAGTTAGTGGGTTATCTAAAACAGGAACTGCTCCAGTAAAAGAAAGTGGAGACACTTCTTCAAGATTAAGAAGTGTTAATTTTCCAGTTAATCTTAAAGGAGCTGATGTAAGTAAAACAGGCTTTGGTGTAGAATTCAACCTACCAGCTAATACCAATACTAATCCTTGTTATATCAGAATAGCATTTATAAGAATAATATTAACTTATACTGCTGAAAGTTATACTCCTAAAATTACTATCACTCCAACTTCTGGTCAGTATGGTAATAAATTCCTTGCAACATTAACAGTTACTGATGTTAATAAAGTTAAATCATCTGGTACTTTACAATGTAGTGTAACTATTCCTTCGGGATTAACTACTCCAGTAGTTAAATCGGTTCAAGGGTCTTATAGTGGTGGTGTTTGGAATGCACAGCTGAATAATTATTCAGCTCAATTAGTTTTAGAATTAACATCATCTGGACCTACTCAAACAGGTAACCGAACTGTTACATTAAAAGAACTTTTTGGAAATAATAGTGTATCAGCATCAATCAGGCTTGATCCTGTCACATACACTCCAAGCTGTAATTTAACAAATAATACATTAGAAGTTAGTAAAACTGATGATACAGAAAACATTTCTCATTTGAATATTAAAGTAAAAACTTCATCACCAGCAAACACTACAATAACATTAAATATTATAATTCCTGAAGGATTAATAATAGTGGGGGATGTTTTAAGACAAAAAATAGTGAATGGTGTTTATACTATTAATCCCAATCCTCCAGGTAATAATTCAATTAATCCCTGGGATGCTAACAGAGAACATTATATAAGCATACCGATTCGAGGAGTAATACCAAATGATGAAGAAACACCATATAAAGTTAAAGTAAGTAGTCCTAATTTTACTAATTCATATTCTTTTGATATTTTTGTAACTAGACCTGAAAGTACAGGAGGCTTGTATTATACTAGTTTCAGATTAACAAATTTCTCATATGATAATATGAAAGATGGTAAAAAGTATGTGTTTTATTGTCTTGGAAAATATGAAGGAACACAAATTGACAAATCAGCTAAAAATCTTAGAGCTGTTGTTATTAATGGTGAAGCTCCAATATGGTCTGAACAGATTAATCTGAAGAATGGTGAATGGGTAGCTTTGATTTGTGAATTTACTTATAATAATACTTATCCTGTCGAAATTCAACTTTATGGTGATTATATTGATTGGGAATATGAAGGAGATCCATATTTTGCTAACTTCTGTTTAGTTGATGCTGATAAATGGTATGGTTATGAATATCCTGTATTCCATTTAGACCCTATTTATAATTTATTAAATAATTCTAATGAATGGGCATCATGTATATTCACACCAGAAAAACCAAGAAAAACAACAAAACATTATTTGAATACTTTTGATTATAAAAATTTACTTGAAGCTGAAAAAATCATAATTCATGGAATAAGTGTTGAGTTCGACACAGAATTTGATGAACAAACGGGTTTACAATTAGGTATAGGTAGAAGGGGGTCAAATGTTAATGATTTTGCTTATGAATCAACTAGCGTATCACCAGATACTACTCATGTAATTTTTGGTGGCAAATATGAAAACTGGGGAATTCCATATGCTGAAATACAAAAATTTTTACCAGATCTTGAAATAACACTAGAACTTGACAATGACTGCGATAAAAAAGAAATTGATTACGAAGTTAAAGTTAATAATGTTATGGTAACAGTTTATTTTTCAGATGATGTTGGTAATGAATGTGGTTTTAGTATTGATGATGTTCATTGTAAATATTTGAATATTAACTGGAAAAATGGAAAAATCCCTGAAGGAAGTAATTTCACTCTAAATAATCTTGTTATTGAAGGTGGAGATGGTGAAGAAGTTACAAGAGCAAATATCAGAAATAAAAATATTAGTTTAGATATTGGTTTTGAGGATGAGAGTTTTAGTGAAACTCAAATACTAAAAGATTATGTTGTTAAATATTTAACTCCTCGCCGTGACCGCCTTGATAGACCAATTCCTAAGAAAATATCTTTTGATTATCAACCAGATAGATATTACAGCTATGTGATTGACAAAGCTTATGACTTTGAGCCTGATGGAAATGGTTATAAAGGTCCAGTAAATCTTATAATTCCAGATGGTGTAGGAACTAGTAAGACTATTGTTACTAACCAAGAGAAAGGAACTATAAAAGGAAATGGAAAAGTAAAACCTTTAATTTTAATTAGAAAAACTTATGAAAACAATCTTCCTGATGAAGATAGAGTTATAGTGGTTAAAGATTCTGTTAGTGGTCAACAAGTAATTCTTAGAGGTTCAGGACTTGATAAATTAGGATCAGATGCTCTATTACTTATTGATTGTGAAAATTTATTAGTCCATTACAAAAACAAATATATTGAAATCAATGCAGAAACGGGTGAGGAGAAAGAGATTGAAAAATGGGAACTGCTTGATCTTGAATGTGTTGATGTTTTATCACAATTTTTTATATTACAAGAAAGATTCAATTTTGAACAAATAAAAGAACAAGGAGTAGAAGAAGGGACTAGAGGTTGTAATATTGAAAATATTACATATTACAACAAATACTAAGGAGATTATTCTATGAAAAAAATTAAATTAATTCGTTTAATATTCTTAATATGTTGGACATCAGTTCATTTTGCACTTAAAAGACATGTTTGGAATAATCTTAATGATAGAACCAAACAAGCTTTTGAAAATGCAGAAGCTAAAGACATATTCTTCGAATCAGCTAGTCAAACTGACAACTGGTTAGCTCCAAATTCTGAAGCTAGTAAATCCAAAGACACAGAAAAGTTTAAGGGAAATCATACTGTAGCTTCATCTTGTGTTAAAGCAGCTAAACATTATCTTAATCTTTCAGCTAATGAATATGTGCAAGGTGGCAGGCAGAATATTAGAAAATCTGCTTATTATTTAGGGTATGGTTTACATTTTATTGAAGATATGGCTTGTCCACCTCACAGAGACACTAGCTGTGATAAAAATATTAGAAGGTGTCATGCTCGTTTTGAAAATCAAAACATTCCTAGTAATGCTAATGTTGAGAAAATTGATAAAAACACTAAAAAGGTTTTGAATTTTGGAAAACCAGTATCTCATACTCTTAATGAAATGGGCTTAAGTAAAAATGATTTAAAAAATGGAAATATATTTACAGAAATATTACAATTAAGTGCTGATTCAAAATTTAGTGTAAGTGGTAAAGGTGAAGCTGTAGTGGGTAATGCTAAAAATCTTACATTCATCACAGCTAAAAAGAAAGAGTGGGAAAAAATAATTAAATCAAATTCTTTACTTGATGTACTTAATCAAACAAATCATTTAGAAAAAGAGAAAAAGCTTATGATGGAAGCTATTGCTTTTGCTATGAATTTTGTAGTTGCATATTGTAATGAATCTGTTGTAACTGGATTGTTTTTTACTAAAGCTGATGCATATATCAATGAACCTGTTCCAACAAGACCTTCTCCAAGTGAAAGAATTGAGATTCCTAAACCATTAGAACTTGAAAAGTTAACACCTCCATTAGAAACAGATCCTTCTGTGAATTGGGGTAATAATATTTTAATTCTTGGTCCTGATTATAAGAAATTAGCTTGGCTTAATGTGGGTTCTGTTAATATTGAAGAGAGGAATGTTGATGGTGGTTTTAAAACATTACAAATAAGTGGAAAATTAACTGAGTCAAGAGTTGAAAAATTATTCAAACAAGGTAATTATGTTTTTGTTAATGGTGATAGTGATAATGAAAGAACATTATACATTTTTAACACCAAAGTTACTAGAGATTATAAGAATAACACAATATCTGCAGAAGCTGATGAATATTTTTCAATACTAAACAATATTCCACCATTTTATATTTATGATAATATGTGGAAAGGTAAAACTGATGAAAACCTTCAACCTTTTGTAAGTGGCAATAGTGTTAATATTAGTAAATATTTTTTAAAAGAATTACTTGATGGATATTATACTATTGATGATAGTACTGCTATTGATTTATTTACTTATGATGAAACAGGATATAATCTAAACCAAGACCCTAAAAACAATAAAAGTAAAAAATTCACTATTTATGGACTAACTACTGCTCAAAGAATGGTCAGTGTCGATGGAACAAAAAATGTGCTTGATTTACTAAGAGAAGTTGAAAAGAAAACTGGTGCTAAATTTAAAAGACATTACACTGCAGTTGATAATAAGATTGAGTGTAAAATTGAACTTTTAGTCCCATTCCGTTTTGGACGAGAACATATTGCTCCAGTTGAAGGTATTCAATTAGGTAGAAACACAAATGAATTAGCTTATGGTACAAATGAAGAAAATAATGCTGTCGGAGTTGCACCTATCATAGATACTGAAAATGAATCAGGTGAAGAATCTTCTGTTGATTATCAAAAATTATTAAAAGACTGGTATAATCTTGATATTAACCATGAAGATAATGTTATTGATACAGCTTATTTAGCTAGTGGTGCAGATTATGGTACTGATTATACTTTTGATTCTGGTTCTAATTGGGGAGAAGGTGGTGTAGATGATAGAGAAGAACTGACTGTCACTGTCATGCCTCATTCTGTTAAAAAAAATAATAAAGATAATAATATCCTCCCATTAGCTGAAGATATTACTGTTAGAAATGGAGTTCCTGAAATTATTGATGAAGAAAATGTTCCAGTTCCTAAAACAAAAATTTATACAGCTTATGGTGAAGTTCATCTAGAGGATTATATAGGAGAATGTGAACCAGTATTATATCTGAAAAGGAATCAAAATCTTAATTCTTCTGGTGATGTTGGCATTATTGTTAAAAGTCAAGGAATAGCTGAAGATACTGCTATTGAACATAGATTATTTTTTGCTGGTAATATGGATACTGCTTCAGCTAAAGAAGGAATAGTTCCAGATTCGGATATTATAATTGATTTAGGTAAAAAAACTGTCAAATTCAGTAAATATGTTAATAAAACTCAAACTAAAACAGTTAAAAAAACCACCACTAAAAATGTTCAAAAAGAACCCAAAGGTACTATAACTCCTCCAACTAAAAAAGGAGTTTATTGTACTTGCGGTAAGAAGAAATGGGGTACATGGTATCATACTATTTTTAAAAATGAATGTCCCTTCTGTAAAGATAAAGGTAAAGTTGGTAGGTTAAAATGGCATCAATCAACAAGTAACAGTGGTAAAAAAACCAAAGGACAACAAAACAAAGAATTAAGATGTCAAACTTGTGGAGCTGATTTTTGTGGAGCATGTGGGAGAGATAAAGATAAAAGAAGAAGAAAAACACTTAAAAGAGTAACATCTAAAGTTAATAATAATGAAAAAACTACTGTTAATACATCTCAAATACCAACTGGTTGGAATTATGTTGATGTTACAGTATCAGAAGATAATGAAATTGAAAATCCTCGAGGGGATCCAGGTATTGTAAAGGATGATGATAAAAAAGTTCTTTTTGGAGATGTATTTACTCAAGATAGTGTATTCCCAAGATTTTATGGCAGTGTAAGTATTGAATGTTTTGGCTGTCATTTTGAGGATTGGGCTAAAATTAAATCTAACAATGCTAAAATTTATGAGTTTGCAGAGTTTCCATGGATAAAAGAAAAAAACAAACCAGAAGTTTACACAGATAGAACAGATTTACCTTTCAACTATAAAACCATTACAAATAATCAAGGTCAATCTAATCACAAAATACGAAATATTAAAACTAATGGCACTACTGTGGAAGATGTTTTAATAGATGTTGCTAATGAATTAGGGTGGACAAATACTGTTGATACACTTGAACTAATGGAAGATGTAACCTTAGACATTGTGGATCGTGATAATACTATTTATAATGTTGGAGATATTGTTTATTTAAAACTTCCAGATGGAGGTACATATAAAGCTACAGTTAATGAAACAGTTAAAAATCCTGCTAAAAGAGGAGCCGGGGATGTGAAAGTTGGTCAGATTAAAAACACTCCCTTAAAAGGATTTTGGTTTAAAAAATAGGTAAAATTATAGTTTATTAATTGATAGTCAGATTATAATATAAGTTTAATAAAACTATAATTTTATTTTGTTTGTTTTAAAAACAGAACTAAATAAGTTATCTTCACTGAATAAGGTTTTTACATTTAATTTTCCACGATTTTTTGTGTATTTAAATAAAACGATTCCTTTAGAATTAGTTTTTCCTTTTCCAACATATTTTCTTTTAACATAGAATTTTACAATTTTATTTTTTAATGGTTTTCCAAGTGCAGTCAATTTAACATATATCTTATTATTATAGAGTTTTTTATTTAATGTCATAGTAACTTTAGCCTTGCTTGAAGAAAATTGACTTGAAGTTTCTAGTTTCTTATATTGGATATCCCCATTAAATACTGCTTTAATAATATATTTATCTACTGAAGGTATTTTATAGTTTATTGTGATTATTCCATTATTATTTGTTATTTTGGTTTCGACTTGTTTGTTGTTGATATAGACCATGATTTGTTTTCCAACTAATACTTTGTCTGCTGAGGTTAACCTTATTGTTAAGGTTATTGTTTGCCCATAACTTCCAGTCATACCTGTAATTGAAATTTGTGTATCTAATTTAGATGATTGAGGATTATTTTGGTTATTATTTATAGGGTTCTGATTATTTTCATTAGGATTTGAGGAATTACCATTAGTGTTATTTGTTGAAGAATTAGTTTCATTCTCCACAGGGGATATTTCATTAACTGTGGTATTTGGAAGATAGTATGAATATTTACTGCTAGTAAACTTTGTATTTTTAAGAGTAAAATCAATATTTGACATTATATCTGTAGCTTTAGAACTAGAACTTCCATATACATAATTTTGTCCAAATATTGAATTTTCAACACTCAATGCAGAATTATAATTATAAATTCCCCCTCCATTTGCATTTCCATTTGAATCTTCATTTTTATTAAATGCAACAATATTAATTGCAAAATTAGATTTTAATACTATACATTCTCCATAAGCACTAAAAATTCCTCCACCATAACATGCATAATTATTGTTAAAACTACAATTATTTACATTTAAATGTCCTATGGAATAAACGCCTCCTCCATAGAAATAAGCAACATTACCTTCACCTAATTGTGATGCAGTATTATTTGTAAAATTTGAATCTGTAATTGATAGCTTTCCTATATTACAAATTGCACCACCATACAAAGAAGTATTGTTTGTAAATACGGAATTTATAATTACCATATTACCAGTATATGAATTGTGTATGGCTCCACCAGCATAGCCTTCAAATCCCTTACCAGTTCGATCAGAGCTAGACTTACAATTTGAAAATGTACAATTATTTATTTGTAAATTTCCTCCATTTTCGATTCCTCCACTTAGTCCATTATTAGCTAAAGAGCCACCCATTCCATTTATAAATGTGATATTGATTATTGTAACATTTACATTATTTCCAATATTAAAAATGATATTACGAGAATTTGCATTTATTGTTACACTTTTAGTTTTACCAATAATTTTAACATCTTTATTGATTGATATATTTGTATTATTTTGACCTGAATAAACTCCACTTTCCATATATACGGTGTCACCTATTCCTACACCATCAATAGCAGTTTTCAAACCCCCAGATGTAGTACTATTAATTGTTTTGTCAACTGCATTTACTGAGGATATATTCATTATTAGGCTTAATCCTATGATTAATAATATTAATAAAAAAATTTTTCTTTTATTCATAATTTTTCCACTTTTTATATATTTGTAAATATATATTATTTATTATTTGTTTTTTATTATATAAATATATCCATTTATCAAACTGTTCGTATGTTGCCTTATTATATATTTAATTGTGTATTTATATTTCTAAATTTTTATTGGAGGGAGTGGAATGTGATCTTGTTTTTAAAATTTCTGTATAGAAAATATATATAAACGATTGTGTAATTAAAATATTAGATATTTAAACTATTGGGTGAATAAAAACTGATTAACTTAGAATATTCTATTTAAATGATTTTGATTAGATATGTATTACTGATAGAATTCAAATACAATAATTTTAATAAATTAATTCTATTATTTATTATTTAGATTAAAAATTAATAAATTTATTTTAAAGTATATTTATAAAAATTTGACTATTATTTTTTTTAAATTTATAAAATTCAAATCTATTTTTATTTTCTAAATAGTCTTAATTAAAGATTAATAAAGATTTTAAGTAAATATACATGTTTAAACTCAAATCAAAGAAATTAAAATTTCATAAAAAGACTTTCACTTAGAACAATTAGGAGGTAAAAAATATGGTTCGTGTATACAATAATGAAGAGAAAAAGAGATTAGATGATGGATGTGGGCCACTAAGATTAGGTCAAGTCGGAACTATCTTGCAGAAAATACAAAAAGCTATTAATAAAAATGAAAAAATTAGCTTAGATTATGATAATGCTACAGGTATTTTGAAAATATTAGTTAATGGTGTTGAAAAAGCAAATATAAATCTTGGTCTTGAAAAATATGTAAACCAAGCTGAAATAGTAGTTAATCCAAATGGTTTAGCTGAAGGAAAATATATTAAATTGACTTTTGAAGGAGGAGCAGACCCTGTTTTTATTCCAACAGAAGATATAGGTAAAATTTATTTCCCTGGAGAAGGTATTTATATAAGTTCTGAAGGAGTTATTAGTTGCACAATTGACCCAACAGAGTTTCAAACATGTACTGATATAGAATTTGAAGAAAATGGAGATATATTCACAAGTTGCACTCCCTCACCATCAACATCAGCTATTGAAGGAGCTACATTAAATGAAAAAAATGTCGATGTTGAAAATAATATATTAAAATTGGAAAATATAGCTATCAAAGGCGAGATAAAAAATGAGGATATATCTAATGATGCAGACATTAATTTATCAAAAATTGAAGGATTATCTAATTTTTTATTAACAAATAGTGTTGCTACTGAAAATAATAATGTTTTAATGGAGATAGTATCTCAAGGAGATAATAATAAAAATATAATAATTGAAACTGGAAGTGTTAATAGTAATAATTATAATTGGAATAAATCTGTTAATATGACCAGTGATGTGATGCCACCATCAGGTTCATATTATATAGGAACTGCTACTTATGGGGGAGGAGTTAGTTTTACAGGGAATTATGCTAATACACCAGCTATTTTTGTAAGTGGGGAATCACCTAATTGTCTAATGTCAATTAGTATTAGTAATATAAATATAAGCACAAAAAAAGCGGATGTAACAGTAAGATTATTGCCTTTTGGGACAAACTCTACTGCTCAAAATAATAATTTAAACCCACCTACAAATTTAAAATTTGTAATTATAGGTAAATCTTCTATATAATGGAGGAATATTTATGTCTAGTAGAAATTATAAAGGAAATATAAATGAAATTATTCAAAAAGGAGAACTTAATGGCGTAGCTTCTTTAGATGGAGATGGAAAAGTACCTTTAAGTCAATTACCTTCTATTGGTAATTATTTATCAAGTTCTGATTTAACTAGTGGAGATTTTGATGATATAACTGATATTGGATTTTATACACTTACAACTGATTTTACTGAATGGGATAATGGTATTGAAGAATTATTTGATGAACATGATGATATTAATAATCCAGCAGTGTTATCAGTAATTGGAAATGGAAATGATATAATTAAACAAGAAATAACAACTATAAGTGGAAGAATTTTTGTAAGAATATTTAATGGTTCTGATTGGTTTGATTGGAAAGAATTATTATATTATAAACTTCTTGAAGGTGAAAAAGAAGCTCAAATGTTTACTGATGAGAATACTGAAGTGATTGGTTTGTATCCAGATGGTGATGAATAATGGGAGCATACTGGAATGGAAAAAAATTATTTCAAAAACCAAGAAGTAGTTATGTTGAATTAGTTGATGGGACAATTATTGAGTTTACAGCAGAAAATACTCCTTTTAATAATTTTATTGGGAAATCTGGATTAAATCCAGGTTCAGAGATAATTATTAATAAAAAAAATATTTTAATAAATGATATTAAAAAAATTTATTTCCATTCTAATTATAAAGGTGAAAATTATAATGGATCTTTTATTAGTTCTTATTTGTCTTTAACAGATTTAATAATTAATGGTTTATCTAATATTACAGAAACTAGTGATTTTTTTATTTATAATTGTACTTCTTTAATTAATTTGGATATATCAGGGATGATTAATCTAACAAATATGTCCAACAGTCATAATTTTCTTTTAAATAGTTCTTCTTTAGAAATTATAAAAATAAATAGTATCGATTTTTCTGATATAAATATTGGACATAATCCTCTTCAAAATATACAAAATAATTCATCATGTAAAATAATAGCTAGTTCACAACAATTTGCTAATATTTTTAAATCTAAATTTGGTGGAAATTATGATTATAATGTTGGAAAAGATGTATCTAATGGAGATTTTTTCAATAAAATAATTTATAATATGGAAAATAGTCAAAGTGTAAATTATCCTGGATTTAATCAACTTAATTTCAATAATAGTTATTTTATTAAATGGGGAAGATTTTTGAATGGTCCAAGGATATTTATAACAAATATACCAAATATAAGTGGATTCAATGATTATGATTTAGATGGGAATATTCCAACAGGTCAATGGTGGAGAAATGTGGCACATAATGATGGAATTTTTACTTTAAACGAAATTTTAAATATTTATCCTCAATTTGATAATTCCATAATTTCTTCAAATTTATCATTTATTCCTCAAGATTTTTCAGTTTATATAAATAAGATTAATAATTCTAAATTATCAAGTTGGTCTGTGGTGGTAAAATGACGAATAACGCATATTTCAATGGGAAACCTATAGGAGGATATATTAATTTCGATATGCCAAAACTGAGTAGTCATATTGAATTAGTCGATGGAACTATTATTGAATTTAATCCAGATAATACACCATTTGACAATAGCCATTTTCAAGAAAATATAACAATTAATGGAATAGATTATGGAAGTGAATATAATAATATTAAAGGAATTGTTTTTAATGATGATTATAATTATGTAACATCTATTACATTTAGTTTTTTATGGCAAAATTATGATTTAGAATATGTGGATTTAAGAGGGTTAAAAAATGTAACTTCTATAATGGGAAGATTTATAAATTATTGTAAAAATTTGAGTGTACTTGATATATCAATGTTCACTAAACTCACCAATATTGGAAGCGATTTTTTATATGGTGCACATATTAATTGTGAAAAATGTTTAAAAGATATTTATATAGGAAATCTTGATTTTAGTAATATAAATACAGCTTATGCTTTTATGTATAGTAGTTTTAATGATTCTTCACATAAAATACATACTACTACACAACAATTAGGTAATAATTTTAAGGCAAAGGCTTATAACAATTGTATTTCTAATTGGTCTGTGGTGGTAGAATGAAAAAAGGAATTAAAGTATTCGGCAAACCTAAAAAATTTAGCAACGATTTTTGCAGAGAAATATCTGAAGATACTAATGGTTGGTTATTTCCAGATATGAATTGGATTAATAAAAAATATGATAATAATTTTGTTGAATTGCATTTAACTAACGGAGCTAATTTTAATCAATATGAATATTGGGGATTATTAATTGGAAAAGTGGATGATAACTATTTCATCACTACTGATATGTTGAATACTCCAGAAGACCCGTATAATCTACCTCATGAATCATCATTTGATTATCCGCATATAATAGATAGTAATAATGTTGATGGCATAAATTGTATTCAGTCATTTATAGAAAATTATGAACATTATAATGATTATTTATTTTCAACGGGGTCATCTATTACTAGTATAACACAAAGTGGTTGTACTTGGTGGGATTGGGTTAGTCCAAATAAAATTTTCACTGTTGCTGGTCGTGTATTATGTTTTGCTATTGTTTTACCAGATAATTCTGGTTTTATGTTAGGAGCAGGTTCAGATGTATCCAGTAGAAATAAAAGACCATTTAAATATTTTTATGCAACAAGTCCACCAGGTATAACTGTATCTTGGTCAGTTAGAACCAATTTTCTATTTACTGGAACAAATAATGGTTCAATTCAAGATAAAAGCACTTTTGAAGCAAATAATAATATTACACTTAAAGAATTTTTTGATTGTAATGGAAAATAAAAAATAGAGTTTACATAATGGCCGATAGTGGTTATTTTAATGGTAATTATGTAGGTGGATATATTAATTATAAAAAGATGAAAAATGGTTAAGATTTTTGATAAAAAGAAATAAGTGAATAAATAACAGTCTGTGGTGTTAGAATGAGTATAGAATTTATTTAATCAGTATATAAATAAAAATTTATAAAAAATATAGGGGAATAAAAATGAATATTAAAATTTTAGGATTTATTGGAATTGTGTTTGTTGGATTTCTCATTGTTTTTGGTGTTTTCACAGGCTTGTTGGATATAAATCAAAGACAAATGTATCCCTACAACAACACTCATTTAGAAAACCAAATAGGTTTCATATGCCCTGTGAAATGTCCTTATGAAAATCATTCGGATAATTTAACTTGTATTCATGTTGTTGAAGAAGATATTGCAGATAAGGATATGAAAGGTCAAAGAATTAGGTTAGAAACAATTTGGTTATGTAAAAAACACAATGTGGTTTTTAGTAGTACAGGATATATGTGATTAAGATGGTAGTTTTTGATATAAATATCATGAGTACTATCAGCCTTATCACTGGTATTCTTGTGTTTGGAGGATTAGTATGGAAATTTGGTGACGGATTTTTTGAATGGTTAGGGATTAAATTCTTTAACAGCACTGATTTGAAAAAAGCTGATGATGATAGTCCCATCAAGAGAGAACTTTCTAATTTGCATGATGAAATTTCTGAGATTAATAAAATTAACAAAAAAATCTTAAGTTATCAGGAAAATTCCTACTGGGATAGAATGGATATGAAAGCAGATATCATCATTGTGAAAATAAACGATGGAATAACACATGATATTGGTCATGAACACATCATGCAAATGTATGAAATATATCAAAACATTCCAAGAGAAGATGGGAGAAAAAGGAATAGTTATGTAGGGATTCGAGTTAAAAAATACATTGAAGGAGATAGTTTCAGTGTTATGGATTATTTTAAATACAATAATCAAATAGGAGAATTAAAAAATGAATAAAATAAGTAAATTAATTGGATATATAGATGAAAATCCAAAATTAACTAAAGAAAAACTGACTAGATATTTAATAATGTTTTTTGGAATAATTGCAGGAATAAGTGCCAACTTTGGCGAAACATTGCCTGCTGGCGTTTCTGGTGTTATAACTGTTCTTTTAGCTATATGGAATACTGTGCAAACTAGTGGTTTACTGGAAACAAGAAATGAAATAATTTATGAAAATACTGGAAAAACTGTTAACGAAATATTAGATGAAAAAGAGCTTTATGAGGAAATTGAAAATTCTGGAGATGATGTACAATGATTTTAATGGATACATCCATGAAAAAAGAACGGCAACAATTTATGAAAAACAATAAATGGTACAATAGATTAGTTGATGGAGACTGGGGAAGATACACTAAAGATGCTACTGGATTATTCCAAAAATATGCAAAATCTAAAGGTAAATATAATGCTCTAATTGATAAAGATTGGGGACCATTAACTGAAAAAGCTTATCAAGGTTTAAAACCTATTTCTGTTAAAATACCTATTAATACTAAAACATCTACTAATACTAAAATACCTACTAATACTAAAACATCTACTAATACTAAAATACCTACTAATACTAAAACGCCCAATAATACCGAAACTCCTCTGTCTAGCAAAGTCACTAAAAAAATTTCTAAAGGTCTTGTATGGGGTAGACAGTTAAGAGATTCTACTTGTGCTTGTCGTAGTTTATGGATGATTCTCAAAGCGTTAGACATAAATAAAACTGAAGAACAATTGTCTATATGTTGTAAAACAAAACATAATGATCCAAATAAGGGCACTGAACCCTCTAAATTGAGAGAATGTGCTAATAATATTCAAGGAGTAATTTTAACTGTTGAAGAATGGAAAGGAATCTCTCAAATAGTTAGTACAATAGACAAAGGATATTACATAATACTTCATGGAAAAACTATTAAAGAAATGGGATATAATAATCCTTATGGACATTATGTTGTTATTGGTGGTTATGACCTTGATAATAATATGTTATATCTTTATGATCCTTCTGAAAAACGTTTAGATGGCACTAAACGAAATGGTCCTTATTGGATAGGTTTTAGTGCTATTGATAAGTTTGTTAAAGGTCGTGGAGCTAGTACTCCTGTTAAAATTCTTAGAAAGAAATAATATCTTTTTTTTATCTCATATATTTAACAATTTCTTCCCTCAGTATCTCATTAATTTGAGTTACTGGGGGATTTTTTTATTAAAAAATATTTTTAGGCAGTTACATAAATTGTAAAACGAGAAGGTTTTTTATGAAAAATTAAACTACCCATTACATTAGAGTATTTTTGAATTACCATATACATATTATAATTTTTGACAGTTAAAAAACCATTAAAAATTCATGAAATTTTAATTCCAAAAATATGTTTTTATGATAAGAATTCATCTAAAAATAAATTTTATGAAAATAAATGAAAATTAATAAACTATTAAAAATTTAGTCCTTCTTCGTCAATTTCATTTATTTTTTGAGCTAATTCAAATTGTTCATCTGTTAAATAAGGATAATCTTCTCTTTTTAACTTTTCACCTTTCATAATAATCACGCTTATTCTTTTCTTTTTTGTAATATATATAATTTTAGGTCAAACCCATTTTTCTTAAACATATTATTAATTTCTTTAATTATGTTGTCTTGATTTTTAGCAAAATATGTTCTATACAGACTATCTTTCACTTTTCTTTTAATTCTTCAAGATACAAAGAAATTAAAAAATAACAAATTATATATAACAAAAAACACATATATTATATGTCCAAATATGTAAAAAAACTAAAGAGGTGATATTATGACAAGTTCTGTAAAAGAAGTAAAATTAGAAAAAGAATTTTACAAAAAGTTAGGTATGAGGTCATCAGCTGAAGATCTTTTTGAAAAATTCCAAGATAATGCTTCGAAAATGGTGATTGATTTTGATAAGATTGAGTTTATGAGTAGATCATTTGCACAAGAATATGTTTATCAAAAACACAAAACAGATATTGAAGTTGAGGAGAAAAACATGTCTGGATTTGTCAAAGAAATGTATGATATCGTCTGTGAAGATTATAAAAATCATTTAAACAAATAATTTACTTTTTTATTTTTCCTTCTTTATAATTTATATTGTTTATTTTCATTCTATTTTTTTATTTCATATTCTTTAATTTATTCTTATCTTTTTCCTTCTTCTTTTTATTTCTATCTTTTTATTTTTATTTTTTTATTTATTCTATTTTTAAATAATTTTTATTACTATATGCTTTAGTATATTAAATTTATATTATAATATATAATTTAATTAAATATTTTTATATATTTATAAAAATTTTCTATTTTTATAATTTTAAAAATCTATTATTTTTTATATATTTTATAAAATTATTTTTAAAAAATTAGATATTTAATAAAATTTTTATATATATTAGAAATATAAATAATATAGAATAATAATATATAAATAATAATAAAATATTTTAAAAAGAATATTAAAATAAAAAATTTTAATTTATATTAAAATAAAAAATCTTAATTTATATTAAAATATTCTAATAATTAATAAAAATTATTCATTTCTTTGTATTTCAATGATGGTGATTCAATGGAAAAATCCAAACTAGCTAACAATTCTACTGCAAAAATTGCTTTAGAAGATGGAACTATAATCAAAGGAGAAGGTTTTGGTCATGAGACAACAGCTACTGGTGAGATTGTCTTTTCAACTGGAATGACTGGATATGTTGAAGGTTTAACTGACCCTTCTTTTAAAGGACAAATTATGATGTCAACTTATCCTCTTCAAGGTAACTATGGAGTAAGTGAGGAGTGGTATCAGTCTGAAAAAATTCAAGTAGAAGGATTTATAGTAAGAGAGCTTTGCAGAAAACCGTCTAGGTATTCTCCACAAAAATCATTAGATGAATTTTTAAAAGAATTTAAGGTTCCAGGGATTAGTGGAATTGATACAAGAGATCTCACAATTAAAATTCGTGAGAAAGGTGCAATGAAGTGTGCAATAACTACTGAAGAAATTGATGATAGTGAACTTATAGCTCAAGTGAAAAATCAGCTAAGTATTGTGGATATGGATTTAGTTCCTCAAGTTTCAACTAAGGAAATTAAAATTTTCGGTGAAGAAAATAAACAACAAGTTGCTATTATTGATTGTGGTGTTAAGAAAAATATCATTGAGGGATTTTTAAAAAGAGATATTGGTGTAGCACTATTTCCATATAATGCTGATTATAAAACAATTATTAATGAAGATGTAAATGGCTTAATGGTTTCCTGTGGGCCTGGAAATCCTGAAAGAGTTACAGAAACTATTGATACTGTGAAGAAAATTGCAAATAATCTTCCTATTTTTGGAATTTGTATGGGTCAGCAGATTATAGCTAAATCATTTGGAGCTAAAATATATAAGATGAAATTTGGCCATAGAGGAGCTAACCAGCCAGTTAAGGATTTAGAATCTGGAAAAGTTTTTATAACTTCTCAAAATCATGGATTTAGTATTGATGCGAATTCATTTAAAGACACTCCATTAACGTTGACTCAAGTAAACCTTAATGACAATACTCCAGAAGGTTTTTCACATGAAGAATTACCTTTACATTGTGTTCAATACCATCCTGAAGCAGGACCTGGTCCAAATGATACAAGTTTTGTCTTTGATAAATTCAAACAAATGATGGAGGATTATTGATGCCAATTGATAAAGATATTAAAAAAGTACTTATAATCGGTTCAGGTCCAATTCAGATAGGTCAAGCAGCTGAGTTTGATTATTCTGGCTCTCAGGCTTGTAAATCAATTAGAGAAGAAGGAATCAAAACAGTTCTTGTTAATAGTAATCCTGCTACTATTCAAACTGATATGGATATGGCAGATAAAGTTTATGTTGAACCTCTTACTCCTGAGATTGTTGCTAAAATCATTGAAAAAGAGAAAGTTGATGCAATTCTTCCAACTATGGGTGGACAAACTGGATTAAACATAGCTACAGGCTTGGAAAAGATTGGTGCTTTAGATGGAATAAAGGTAATTGGTTCTTCAGTAGAAACAATAGCTAATGTAGAAGATCGAGATCTTTTTGATAAATTCATGAGGGATTTAAATGAACCACTTCCAAAAGCAAAAGCTGTAGAATCATTAGATGAATCTTTAGAAGCTGTTGAAGAAATTGGTTATCCTGTTATTGTTCGACCTGCTTTTACCTTAGGAGGTACTGGTGGAGGAGTAGCTAATAATAAAGAGGAACTTCTTGAAATTGCTTCTCATGGTCTTGATATGAGCTTTATTGGTCAAGTTCTTATTGATGAATCTGTTCTTGGTTGGAAAGAATTTGAATATGAAGTTATGAGAGATAAAAATGATACTTGTATTATCATTTGTAGTATGGAAAACATAGATCCAATGGGAATCCATACTGGTGAAAGTATTGTTGTAGCTCCAACTCAAAATTTAGATGATATTGCTGCACAACAATTACGTGATGCATCTATTAAAATTATAAGGGCTTTAGGCATTGAAGGTGGATGTAATATCCAATTTGCAGTTAATGGTGAAACAGGGGAATATAAGGTTATTGAAGTTAATCCAAGAGTTAGTAGAAGTAGTGCATTGGCATCTAAAGCAACAGGATATCCTATAGCTAAAATATCCTCTAAAATAGCTATTGGTCTTACTCTTGATGAGATTCAAAATGATATCACTAAAGAAACTCCTGCATCATTTGAACCAAGTATTGATTATGTGGTAGCAAAAGTCCCAAGATGGCCTTTTGACAAATTTAAAGGGATTAATAGAAAGATTGGGGTTCAAATGAAGTCAACTGGAGAGGTAATGTCTATTGGAAGAACTATAGAAGAAGCACTTCATAAAGCTATTCGTTCTCTTGATACTGGTCACTTTGGATTTGAGGAAGCTGATTTTACTCAAGATAATTTGAAAAATCCTACTGATGAAAGGTTATTCCAGATTTACGGTGCAATTAAAATGGGAATGTCTATAAACAAAATTAATAAGCTTACAAATATTGATACTTTCTTTTTAAACAAGATTAAAAAAATCATCGATTTCGAAGATAAAATCACTCCAAAATCTTTAAAAAATAAAGATTTATTTTTAGAAGCTAAAAAAATGGGTTTTTCAAATCCTAGTTTAGCTGAAATTACTGGAATATCAGAAGAAGAACTTAAAATAATTGCTGATAATCATGGTATTAAACCATCATATAAAATGGTAGATACCTGTGCTGCAGAGTTTGTTGCTAAAACTCCTTATTATTATAGTAGTTATGATGGTGGAGATGAACTTAAAGTTTCTAATCAACGTAAAATAGTCATTCTTGGTGCAGGTCCAATTAGAATTGGTCAAGGCATTGAATTTGATTATTGTTGTGTTCATTCAAGTCTTGCTCTTAAAGATGAAGGAATTGAAACTATAATAATCAACAACAACCCAGAAACTGTAAGTACTGATTATGATATTTCAGATAAACTTTTCTTTGAACCATTAACATTTGAAGATGTTATGGCTATTGTTGAAAAAGAAAAACCTGAAGGTGTTGTAGTTCAATTTGGTGGACAAACTTCTATTAATTTAGCTGTTCCACTAGCTAATGCAGGAGTTAAGATTCTTGGTACTCCTTATGAAAGTATTGACCGAGTTGAAGATAGGGAACGTTTTACTAAAGTATTAAACAAGCTTCATATTCCTCAAGCTCCTTATGGTTTAGCTATGTCATTTTCTGATGCCAGTAGTGCAGCTAAGCGTATTGGTTTCCCAGTACTAGTTAGACCATCTTATGTTATTGGTGGACGAGCTATGGAAATCGTTTATGATGATTATGATCTTAAAGAATATATGAAAGAAGCTGTAAAAGTTTCTCCTGAACATCCAATTCTTGTTGATAAATTTTTAGAAGGTGCTGTAGAAGTTGATGTAGATATCCTCTCTGATGGGGATGATGTTTTCATTGGAGGAATAATGGAACATATTGAAGAAGCTGGAATCCATTCTGGAGATTCTGCTTGTGTAATACCTCCTCAAACAATCCCTGAAGAACTTCTCGATGTAATTCGTGATTATTCTAGAAAATTAGCTATTGAACTTGATGTTATTGGACTTATGAATATTCAATATGCTGTAAAACTTGATGAAGAGCATGAAGGACGTAAAGGCAAAGTTTATATAATTGAAGCTAATCCAAGGGCTAGTAGAACAATTCCGTTTGTAAGTAAAGCTATTGGACAACCTTTAGCTAAAATAGCTGCTCTTTTAATTGTTGGTAAGAAATTAAAAGACTTTGGCTTAACTGATGAGATTAAAATTGATCATGTAGCTGTTAAAGAGTCTGTTTTCCCATTTTTAAAACTTCCTGAAGCTGATAGTGTACTTGGTCCTGAAATGAAATCTACTGGGGAAAGTATGGGAATAGATGAAAACTTTGGGCTTGCTTTCTATAAATCTCAACTTTCTGCTAATATGGATTTACCAAAAGAAGGAACTATTTTTATTAGTGTAAAAGATGAAGATAAATCAAAGATACAATACATTGCTGAAAAAGCTACAGAACTTGGATTTAACCTAGTAGCTACTCCAGGAACTGCAAGAGCAGTTGAAGATGTAAATATTGAAGAAATTAGTAAAATAAGTCAAGATTCACCTAATGTTAGTGATAAGATTTTAGCTAAAGAAGTAGATATGATTATTAACACTCCATCTGGAAAACTCTCTGCAGCTGATGGTTATAAAATCAGACGTTTAGCTATCGAACTTGGAATTCCATATGTCACAACTTTGGCTGGAGCTAAAGCAGCTTTAAATGCTATTGAAGCTGTTAAAAATAGTGAATTGAAAGTTAAATCTTTAGACGAATATATTGGTGGATAATCGTTGTTTTATTGATTATTATTCATTATTTTCTTATTTTTTTTCTTATTTTTCTTATTTTTCATATTTTTCATATTTTTTTTATTTTTATATAATTTATACAAGTATAATTGGTTGTTAGTATATTAATCTTTTTTTCTATATGTTTATAAAAATAAACATATGTTTATATATTATTGTTTATAAAAATAAACATATGTTTATATATTATTGTTTATAAAAATAAACATATGTTTATATATTATTGTTTATAAAAAAAACAAAATTTTTAAATATCTAAAGTTTTAGAGATAATCATTAATTTTTTCAATAGGTTTTAAAATAATAATAATTATTTGGTGGGTTAAATGATTTTTGATGATGAATTAGCGGGATTTATAAAAAATAAACAGAAAAGAGCAAGGTTTCTTTTAAGTGATATAAAAGGATTCAATTATAGAAACGAATTTTATAAGATTAAAAAATATTTAAATGAGTTTTTAAAAGATGAAAGAAAAGAAAGTCGTTTTATTGTCATGCCTGGACTTCGGGGAGTTGGAAAAACAACAATACTTTTACAGTTATATGATTATCTTCTTAATGAAAAAATGGTTGATAATAAAAACTTGCTTTATTTATCAATGGATGAAATTGTAACTAATTTTGACACTAATCTATTAAATGTAGTGGATAATTTTCTCTATTCGGTACATAAAACAGATAAATTAGCTTTAGATAAAAAAATTTTTATCTTTGTTGATGAAAGCCATTTTGATAAAAAATGGGCAATTTCAGGAAAAATAATATATGACAATACAAAAAACATTTTTTTAATATGTACAGGTTCATCTGCAATTGATTTAGAAATCTCTGGTGATGTTGCAAGAAGATCATTTAATGAATCTATATATCCAAGTAATTTTAAAGATTATCTTCTATTGAAACACAATATTCACACTAAAAACGAGTTTTCTAAAACATTAGAAAACATTATTTACTTTGGGGAAGAAAAATTCGTTAATAAAGGAATTGACTTAGAAGAAAATGTTCAAAATCAAATATTTGCTTTAAAACAGCATCCAATGGCGGAATTTTATGAATTTTTAAAAAAATATGGATTTCCTTTTGCATTAAATCTTGCAGATGAGAAAGCTTATGAACAAACATATGCTTTAATAAAAAAAGTGATTGAAAATGATATTCCTTCTATTAAATCATTAAATACTGATACTACAGTAAATATTTGGAGGATAGTGATATATATTGCACTGGCAAGATCTGAACTCATTTCTAATCATAAAATAGCTAATTATTTATCAATATCTTCAAAACTAGTAAATGATATACTAAATATTTTAGAAAAGTCACAATTAATTTTTAATGTAAAACCTTTTGGTGGTAGTGGAAAGATAGTTAGAAAACCATGGAAATATTATTTTTTAAGCCCAACTTTAAAAGCAGCTGCTAATGTTGAGTTTGGAAGATTTAATTTAGATAATAAAAAATGTTTAGGATTACTAGCTGAAAATTATGTAGCAACATCTCTTTTTAAAATGAACCAAACAAGGTTTCAATTAATGGGCTTATTTTACCCTCCAGAAAAGAAAGGAACAGATTTCTTACTTAGAACAAAATTAGATGATATGGTGCCAATTGAAGTAGGTATTGGAAAAAAAACCAAAAGCCAATTAACTAGGGCTATTAATAAATATGGTAGTGACTATGGTGTGTTAATCTCTAACAGATACCATAGTATTCAACAACATAATGATATAATTCATATTCCTTTACTTAGTTTTGGCTTTTTATAGATATTAATTTTCTATTTTTTTTATTATTATCTTTTTTATTTTTTTTATTTTTATTTTTCTATTTTTTTTATTTTTATATAATTTATACAAGTATAACTAATATTGGAGTATATTTATCTCTTTTTTTATATGTTTATAAAAATAAACAATCATTTATAAAGAGATGTTTATAAAAATAAACAAGTTTTATAAAAAATTTATTCATTTATATAGTTTTCAAATGAAACAATAATTTAGAGTATATATTTTTTCTTTTAAAAAATCATAAATATAACTTAAAACAAACTATTTTTAATGATAACAATAGCTAATGGAACAGTATTATATGGCATCGATTTAATAGCTAAAAACACAAACATCTTAATTGATGATGGGAAGATAATTGAGATTTCTGAAAATGTTGTTGAAGGTGAAATAATCGATGCAACTGATTGTATAGTATGTCCTAGCTTTTTAAATGCTCATACTCATATTGGGGATTCTATTGTAAAAGACATTGGAGACGCGAAATCTATTGATGAAATTGTCAAACCTCCAAATGGTTTAAAACATATTGCACTAAAAGAATCTTCAAAAGATGATTTAATTGATTCAATGAAAAGTACTATGTGGGATATGATTGAAACAGGAACCACTCATTTTATTGATTATAGGGAAGGTGGTGTTGAAGGGGTGAAATTACTTAAAAAAGCAGCTCGAGATATTCCAATAAACCCTATAATTCTAGGTAGAGATAATATCTTTTTTGATGAAGATTCAGATTTATCTAAAGTAAAAATTATTATAAGAAAATTATTAAAAGTTTGTGATGGAATCGCTCCTAGTGGGTTTGGTGAGATAACAGATGAGGTAGCTATTTTAATAGCTTCTGAATGTGAAAAAAAAGGTAAAATTTCTTCAATTCACGCTGGAGAACATGATGCTTCTCAAATAGATTCATTAGAAAAAACTGAAAAAACTGAAATTCAAAGAGGAATTGATTGTGGATTTAATCAATTAGTTCACATTGTCTCTCCATATAATAATGATTTAGACTTAATAGCTAAAAGTAATATAAATATTGTTTCATGTCCTCGCTCAAATGGAGCATTTTCAGTTGGAATTCCTCCACTTTTAGATATTTTAGAAAGAGGAATAAAACCATTAATTGGAACTGATAATGTAATGATAAACTCTCCTAATATTTTTAGAGAATTAGAGTATACTTTAAAAATTATGAGGGCTTTCTATGAAACTTACATATCTCCAAAAGATATTCTTAAAATGGCAACAACAAATGTAAATATGAATGCAAATATTAAAACAAAGATTAATAAATCAATTATTCAAGAAGAAAATTTTGCAGAATTATTCATAGCTAAAAAAATATCTAAAAATCCATACCTTAGCTTAATAAATAGATCTGAGACAAAAGACATAATATATTCTATGAATAAAGATAAGTTAATATAGTATAATTAATATAATATTATTGATTAAATTATCAATAAATTTTTATAATTCATATAAAAGTTTATAAAAAAACTTTTATAAAATTTAAATAAAATTTTATAAGTTTATAAAAAAAGTTATTATATAATTATCAATAAAATTATAAAAAAACTTATTAAAAAATTTCAATAAAATTTTATAAGTTTATAAAAAAAGTTATTATATAATTATCAATAAAATTTCATAAATTTATAAAAAAATTTTAATAAAAGTTATTATAAAATTCAATAAAATTTATAAATTTATATAAATAGCTTATAAAGAATTACCATAAGTTATCAATAAAATTTCATAAATTTATAAAAAAATTTATAAATATTATTATAATAAATTTCAATTCGTGAGAGGGATAAAATGTATAAAAAGATATTATTACCTACTGATGGTTCTAAATTTGCAGAAAAAGCTGAAGAACATGCTTTATTTCTTGCAGAAGCAAGTGCGGCAGAAATTGTGGCTTTAAGTGTTGTCGAAACAAGTTTTTCCATAGGACTTCCTTCTGATGATACAGTATTTCACATAAATCAAATGCTTAAGAAAGAAACTGAGAAAAATCTTGAAAAAGTCGAAAAAATGAAAGAAGATTCTAATAAAGATGTTAATATAACTTTAAAAGTCGCTGAAGGATCTCCAGCAGAGGTTATTTTAGATACAATTGAAAAAGAAGATATAGATTTAGTTGTTATGGGTAGCTCTGGAAAAAGTGGATTCGATAGATTTATTATGGGAAGTGTTGCAGAAAAAGTTGTTAAAGCTGCAGAATGCTCGGTTTTAGTTGTATATTGATATTATTGTGAATTTTATTATCTATAATTATTATAATGTTCATAATCAATTATAGTTTATTATTCTATAATTCTTATAACTTTTATATTTAATTATAGTTTATTATTCTATAATTCTTATAATGTTGATGTTTAGTTATAGTTTATTATTCTATAATCTAATATAATCTTATAATTTATTATAATATTCATACATTACTTATAAAATATAATTTATTTAAAATTTTATATTATTATCTTATTATATTAGTAATTTATTTAAAATTTTATATTATTATCTTATTATATTAGTAATTTATTGAATATTCCATTAATTATCATAATTAGGTAATTTTTTATAATATTCTAATACATTTCAAAGTTATTATAATTTTTATATTTTTCTAATAAATTATAATTATTAGAATTATTCATTTAGCATTAATATAATTTATTTAAAAGGTGTTTATCATGTTAATAAAAAAAATCGTTTCTAAAAATCCTATTCATGTTTCTGTTCCAGGGAATCGGGAAAAAGCATTAGAAATTATGAGAAAACAAAAAGTATCTGGTTTACCAGTTACTAAAGAAGATACCAACAAATTAGTTGGTGTTTTAACTCGATCTGATTTAATTGAAAATCCTGATGAGGAACAAATTGCACTTATAATGTCGAGAGATATTATCACTGCTGAATTAGATGATGATGTGATTGATGTAGCTTCTAAAATGGTCAAAAACAATATACGAAGAGTTCCTGTTGTTAAAGATGAGGAGTTAATAGGGATTGTAACTTCTTTTGATATTGTTTCATTAGCTATTTCAGAAATGGATATTTCTTTTCCTGTTGAAAATTACATGATTAAAAATATACCAACCACTTGGGAACAAAGTCCACTAAATGTTGCATTTGAAGTTATGAGATATTTCAATCTTAAATGTGTTATTGCTTTAAACAATGATGCTAAAATGAGTGGAATTTTAACAGAAACTGACTTTATAAATGAAAGTGAAGTAGTCTCTGAAACAAGTGTTCACAATTCTACAGTTGGTACTGAAGGAGATAAATGGTCTTGGGATAGTACAAGTGTTTTATATGTAGAAAAAAATCATCTTAAATTCTCTGATAAACTTGTTAAAGATGTTTCTACCTTAAGAGTAGAAACAGTCAATACTAAAACTAAAGTTTCTGATTGTGCTAAAAAAATGAGAACTCAAAATATTGAACAAATTCCTGTCACAGGAATTGAAGGAGAATTAGTTGGTCTACTTCGAGCTAATGATTTACTTCGAGCTCTTATAGACTAATTTTTTTTATATTATTTTATACTTTTATTATACTTTAACCCAAAAGCAGTATTTACATCACATAAAATGGCCGTGTATGTCTCTGCACGTATCGTCACTCAAGAAGGGCTCAGTTTTTGTCACAAAATTTGACGTCTGGAAGTGTCATAAAAAGAAATCCCAAAGTCACAGAACCTGCAACTATCGAACAAAAATTACAGACACTTTTTACAAAATCTTGCATTCGTTCTGCGCCCATCTCAGGCATAATGTACTGTTTATTTAAGGAAACAAATAATTCTCTAAATAAATATATCTTGCCCCAAAACATACAGAATTAAGAGAAGAACAAGAGCTATATTACGCATACATTTCGAATCTGTCTTGTCACTGTAACTTGCCCAAGCGGACCGCAAACTGCGAGGCATATTTTAGTGTCAGCTGCTGGGAAGGGATTCTTTGTGGCAGACCCGTGACATTGAAAAATATCTCCTGAAACGTCTGCTCATACTTCGTAGTTTACTGCATAATGCACTAGTCCCAGTAGTGTCTACGTGTGAGTTGAATGTGTTTATAAATAATAAATAGAGCAATGATTTTTGCAACTTGTACATTCTCTACAAGACGGAAAAGTTATTTTTTTACATTAACTTCAGTTTTTTTATATTTCTTATCTATTTTATTCTGTATACAAAATCAGAACTAATTTCAACCCTATGTTAAGAACGAGTAAACAAGAAAAATGTATTTTATAAAATTCATCTTTAAAAAAATACAGTAAATATGGTTCAAAAAATTAAAGAAATAATATAACTTAAATATATACAAAGACTCAAAACCCTCGTTGCTTCTTAAGTAAATAGCACTGCGATTCAAAGGAAAATAGCATCCCAGTCGCTTCCGAAGAAGTTCTGACAGATATGATATGATATATTTAACTGAAATTGGGTAGACACCCGGTGGCAGTAGTACAGTACACATTTACACACAAACAATGCACATAACAACACAAAACAAACAATACATAGACCAATACAAAAATTTTGGAAGAGTTCGCTCCGTGCCCCTTCTTTGCGGGATTTACCCTGACATTTGCCTTGCAACTGAGGAAAATTCATGGAAAAACGTCAGTCAGGGTAGCCGAAGAGTGTCAGCTGGCACGTAAAAGATACATAAAAATACAATAGGAATACATAGACTTAACAATAAAAATACATAAATTACAGTATTAAACAGGAAGAGTCAGTAAAGCAGCGGATGAGAATGGGGATGGGCTCGATACTAGAATTTGATTCGTCTAATTGTGATTAAATCTTTGGCCCTGGAACTGGACATTTAAATTTTAGCACATAATTTACGTAAAATGTGAATATTTTACGAACCAAAAAAGGTAACGTTATGAAATAAACGACAATATGTAGATGAATAAATTGAGACTTTTTAGCTTTACCAAGTCTCAAAAAATATAATGAAATGTTAATAATATAGACAACCAACTAGATGCAACAATAACGGCTTATTAATAATTCCAGTCGCTCAACATGTTTCGGGAAATTATTTTACCCATCTTCAGTAGCACTAGACTGTGTGTTACAGATTGTGGTATAATGCACCGACGATGTTGCCGGCCACCGGACACCACTCCCTTACAAAACAACAGACAAAATTATAGTTCTGTCTATCTTAATCTTTAAAGTTTTGGACAACAAACTGGAAGACAAAAGATTCTGCACCGAATGACAGCAAGCATTCCCTGACTTCAGTCTGCTCCTTAATTTCTTCCTGAACAGAATTTTGATTTGTTAAGGTTGTTACCAAATATTTTAACTCCTCCACCCTTTCAAAGGAACTATTATCAGTTTTATATTGTGACTTAGTCCTGCATTCTGATCTTGAGACATGAACGTACACTTAGGTTTATCAGCATTTGTTTTCATTCCGATCTCCTTACTAGCGACTAATAGATTTTTTCCCTCTATAGTACGTAAATTTCCGCCCAATATATTAACATCATCGGCAAAAATCAAGAGCTGATGTGTACTATTTAATTTCAAGCCACCCTGTTTTACCTGGAAACTCCTAATGACGCACTCTAAAGCAAAGTTGAGAGGCAATGGCGATAAAGCATCCCCTAGTTTCAAACCATTCGTAATAGGAAATATGTCACACAAATGCTTGCCTACCCGGACTATGCTACAATTTTCATTCAGACACATTTTTATTGGCCTTACCAGGTACACGTGGATACAAAACTCAATGAGAATACGAGGGGATGCTGATAAGTCCTTAGCCCGACCTACTTCCCGATGTCGTAGGACGGAATCGATAGTGTCTTTGGAAAGAGGGGTTTGTTCATGTGCCGAATTGCAAGTCTTTTCTTGTTACAGAGGCTGAAAGGAAGCTAATCTTGGAAAACCGCCGGATTTCGGCTAAATCAATAGCTGAGTAACTGGGCATCGCACGTGAGCGAGTTGGATCCATCACTCCTGAAGATTTGGACATGCGGAAGCTCTCCGCGAAGTGGGTTCCGAAATACCTGAACGCGGATCAAAAACGTCTACGGTGTCACTCGTCTGAGCAAATTTGGAATTTTTTTCGGCGCGATCCAAACGATTTCCTGTCGCGATTGGTGACCATGGACGAAACCTGGTTATGTCACTGTGACCCGGAGACAAAGCAACAATCAATGGAGTGACGGCATAGCGGCTCACACCGCCCCAAAAAATTCCGAGTGCAAAAATCCGCGGGAAAAGTTCTCGCCTCGATTTTTTGGGATTAAGACGGCATCCTTCTCATTGATTATCCTTCAAAGGGCCAAAATATCAACGCGGAGTATTACTCATCTTTGCTGGTGCAGTTGAAAGACATTATGAAGGAAAAACGCCGCGGGAAGTTCACCAAAGGGGTTTTGTTCTTACACGACAATGCCCCGGCTCACGGGGCACTTGCAACCCAGAAGAAACTGGCCTACCTGGGCTGCCAGTGACTTGATCACCCACCCTGTTCTCCGGATCTGCCCCCGTCGAACTACAACCTGTTCCCTGGACTGAAAAACAATTGAAATGTCGCTATTTTCTTCCGAAGCGGAGGTCATTGCTGCCACAGAGACCTGGTTTGACAGACAATTTTCTGAATTTTTTAGAGTTGTATGCAAAAGTAATTGCAACTGGGTAAGAAATGTATTGCGGTTTCGTGGGGAGAATGTAGAATAAATACCGTGTTTTTTCGCTGTAATTTGTTTTCTTCCTGGTCGGGCTAAGGACGTGTCAGCACCTCCTCGTACCATGCTCCGTTACACCATATACCATTATACCATACTTCATTACACCATACGCCATTATACCATCTTACAAAATAATTCTGCTTCCCCACACAAAACAAAAATGAAAAATTTGATGTTCTCCATGAAATTTTAATTACTCCACATTGAAGTATTCCTATCTTCAGTTATCAGAGCTCATTTTTTAAGTACTTTTAAAAAAGGTGATATTTGTCACACGTGTACACGGGTGACATTTGTCACACTTGTACACGCCTTCTTTTGTGCTGCGAACTTACCATTTTTTCGGATTACCGAATACTTCGTGATTTTCTTGTGTCTTCACAGCCACTGTCCACGTCTGGTGCGCTTAGTGCCGTGTGTAACACGCAAGCCAACTGTAATCCTGTCCTCAAATGTAGACCTGCATCTAACCTGCTCAAATACACTATTTTACTGCAAAACCTGCTGCTTCTGTGCAATACTATGACCGTAAATACAAATATATATTCTCAAAATTCTCACACATTATAAAAGACGAGTTAAAACAGGCAACATGTTTTGGCTGGTCGAAACGTCATCAGACATTTATAGACATGAAATCTCTCTGTCTGCAAGATAATGCAGTGTAAGTTTATTCAAAAAATTAAAAGAAAATTTACGCCTTGGATTTTTACTATTTTATTTCACAATTTGAGATGTCACGCCTGTTGCTATAATTTGTTGTATCGACTGTCATTACCTAATTATTAGTTTGAAACACAACGGAATGTCTAACCATAAAATTATCTTCTTACGGTTTCCGATAAAGGCCTGATGGTGGCTTAATCAGCCAAATTTTGTCCACAGTTTTATCCTGTCTTTTATTTTGTGCCTGACTGTTTTGAGAAAATATATCTACTTTTGGAAACACAAAGGGCTGTGTCATCTCAAAAGAAGATTTTAAAAATTGGAAATTTTTGTAGTTTTCAGGTTGACTTCATTTTCTTAGGGCGTAATTCGGTCAAGTTACAAAGACGCTATTTTCACAAAAAAAATGCATTTCCTCTCTCCACATCATGTCGAATTTACTAGATTCCAGACACCACGCTTATCGCTACCTCATCCATGGCTTTTAAACGTGAAGTTAAGAAATGTGACACTCTGCACAGTCTGTCCCCCCCCCCAATGCTATTTATTTCAAATTGTTACTTTATTTTTGTTCCAAAATTAGTCTTTTTATGTTTCAAATAAATAATCCCCTAAAATTTAAAAATCATTTTTTCCTTTA
>Ga0082212_10000696_pt1 | contig 48931 bp, 37 predicted proteins | sample TergutNt197P3_FD_71548 | JGI IMG/M metagenome (GOLD analysis project Ga0082212, IMG submission 71548) | Neocapritermes taracua P3 segment gut microbial communities from Petit-Saut dam, French Guiana - Nt197 P3 | ecosystem: Host-associated > Arthropoda: Insects > Digestive system > Gut ... | reverse complement strand
AAAAATAAATGGGTTTCTCTGGCCCTGCTCGTATGCACTGTTTTTGGCCATAAATTCTACGAAGAAAAGATAGGCATGGGGATTTTGTATATATTTACAGGCGGCCTATTTGGAATCGGCTGGCTTATAGACCTTATTAAGATAGCTACAGGGCCAGAGACTTATTATGTGCAATAGCCACATGAGGCTATATGCGTTTAGAGCAATAACTAAGCAGCACTAACAGAATTTGGAGGCATCATGGGCGATAATGAACACAAGCACAGCCATGGCCAGGCCAGCCACAGCCACACACAGCAAAAAAATGTGCTCAACAGGCTATCCAAAGCTGTAGGGCACCTTTCAAGCGTCCGGGTAATGGTCGAAGACGGCCGTGATTGCGCTGAGGTGCTAATCCAGCTATCAGCTGTGCGCTCAGCAATTAATGGCATATGCGAAATAATACTCAAAGACCACCTTGAGAACTGCATCGTTGACGCTGTTCAAACAGGGGACAAGCAAGCCCTGGATGAGCTTAAGCGCGCAGTCGAGCTGCTCATGAAGTAGCCTGTATTTGCACTTAGGCTTTGTTATTTCCTATTACCATTGGCTGCGGGGTTGTATTGTATACATATGAGTATGCAGGCACTGATTCAGTGAGCCATACATTTCCGCCAATAATAGAGTCATGGCCTACAGTTGTGTCGCCGCCAAGTATAGTTGCATGGGCGTATATAATGACATTGTCTTCGATGTTTGGATGGCGTTTTATAGCAAGTATGGTGCCTTTTTCATCTGTTAGAAATGATTTTGCCCCAAGGGTAACCCCCTGGTAGAGCTTCACATTGCTTCCAATAACTGTAGTCTCTCCGATAACAACCCCAGTGCCATGATCAATAAAGAAGCTCTTGCCGATTTTTGCTCCGGGATGTATGTCTATGCCCGTAAGGCTGTGGGCCCACTCTGACATCATGCGGGGGATGATAGGCACGCCGCTAACCCAAAGCTCATGTGCAAGCCTGTATACTGTTATAGCCTCAAAGCACGGATAGCTTAGCATTATTTCTTCCTTGCTTTTCGCTGCAGGATCGCCATCAAAAGCAGCTTGGATATCTGAATACAGCATGGCGCTTACGCCAGGCAGGCTCTCAATAAAAGCCTGGGTTATATCATCTGCATTTTCAGCGCAAAGATCGCAATCGTTGCCCTTATCCTCTGTGCATAAATCTGACAGCGCCTGGGAGAGGAGTTTAGGCAGCAAAACCGAAGCAGTGTTAAGGCGGTTTTGGACTAAAGCTTCAATGTATTTTTCATCTATGTCCTCTGATTCATATATTATTGGAAACAGGGCGCACTGCAAGTGGCCTATCAGCTCTGCTACCTTGTTTTTCATGCCGTATCCGCGCAGCGATGAATTTTTCATGTACAAAAGGCTTGTTTGGGCAAGGCTTGATGCCGCTTGCTTAATTTTTCCGTTCAAATAGTCCTTCATGCACTCCTCCTTTGCTTACTGCTATTATATCTTAGTTAGCAGTATCTATGCGATATGTGGTATACTGCGATAGTAAAGGAGGCATGTTATGTGCGAATCATCAGCTTACCTTGTATCTAAGGGCGGAGAATCGACCCTTATTATGGAGAATGTCATTTATGCAGTTCCGCAGCCTGATGGCATGGTTTTTCTTGAAGACATTCTTGGCATGCAAAAAACTGTGCGCGGCATTATAAAAGAAATAAAGCTGCTGGATCACAGGATATTGATAGAGTCTGCCTGATTAGAAGAACTCCGGGAACATTCTTCTGAAGTACTCAAAAAATGAACATTTTCTAACATCCTGTGCCATTACGGCATCCAGAGTGCCCACTATATGGCCGTTTTTTAATATATCTACTGTGCCTACTGTGTCGCCTTTCTTCAGAGGCGCTTTCAGGCGGCTTGGAATAAGGTGGGTTTCCACAGTGTATTCATGCTGCTCACTCTTCATGTGAAGCTCATATACATCCTCAGCGACAGTAATGCCAACACGCCTGGCATCTGCATTAAAAACATCCGCTTCGCAAATGATATCTCCGATTGCCACCGGATAGCTGGCTGTATAGGCAGCAAAGCCGTAGTCCATTACTGAATGGGCTTCAGAAAAGCGCGTTTCCGAATCTCTTGATCCCATAAGCACGCATATAAGGCGAAGATCGCCAATTTGGCCTGTAGCCGATATGCAATGGCCAGCCTCACTCGTGTAGCCGGTTTTTAGCCCGTCAATATAGCCGACACGGCTTATCAGCTTGTTAGTGTTAGCCAGTGTTCTTCTCACGCTGTCATTTCTGCCAACTACCACATCGATCATCCAAGTATTTGTGTATTTGAGGATTTCAGGATGCTTTAAAAGCTCCCTGCTGGATATGGCAACATCATATGCGGATGTATAGTGGTTTTCTTCATGCAGCCCGCATGCGCTGTTAAAGCTTGTATCATGCATGCCAAGCTCAGCAGCGCGGGCATTCATCATTGCGATGAACTGGCTAAGCGTGCCTCCAAGGTGAATGGCAATTGCATTTGCAGCGTCATTGGCGCTCTCAACAGCCATGCCATACAAGAGATCCTCGACTGTGCGGACTTCGCCTGTTTCCAGGAATAGCTGGGTCCCGCCGGTCTTTGCTGCTTCTTCGGCAATAGTGACTTTGTCTGAGTAATCAAGCTCGCCCCGCTTGATAGCCTCCATTGTCAGCAGCATTGTCATAATTTTGGTTATGCTGGCTGGCTCTCTTTTTTCGTGGGAGTTGATATCGACCAGGACTTCGCCGGTTTTTGCGTCCATGAGAATTGTGCTTCGCGCACTAAGGTTATTAAAAGGCTCAGCGCCGTATGCAACACTCGGCGCTAACAATGCTGGAATAACTGCAATCGCGCAAAAGAGCATGCAGAGTTTCTTTTTCATAATAAAAACCTCCGATTAAATATACGAAGGCTTTTGCTAAAATAGTATCAAGAATAAATCGGTGCAGCGATTAAATGATTTCGCCCAAAAAGCTTTGCCCTTTGGACTTAAAGCCCAGCCCCCAGAATTCTGCAATAGTTGCCGCTATGTCAGCAAATGAGGCTCTAGTGCCCAAGTTCACGCTTTTTATCCCGTTTTTGTATACAAGCAGTGGCACATATTCCCTTGAGTGGTCTGTAGATGGCGTTGAAGGATCGTTGCCGTGATCTGCAGTTATTATTAAGATATCATCATCGCCAAGCTGTTTCATTATAGACGGCAGGCTGTTGTCGAACTCTATGAGCGCATTTGCATAGCCTGCTATATCGTTGCGGTGCCCGTACAGCTGGTCAAAGTCTACAAGGTTCACAAAGGCTAAATCGTGCTCTTTGCTGTGTATTGCCTTTATTGTTTCGGCTATTCCTTGCGCATTGCTTTTAGATTGTATGCTTGTGCTTATGCCTCTTCCTGCAAACAATTCGGATATCTTGCCTATTGAGAGCACGCTTTTGCCTGACTCAACTAGAAAGTCAAGCAGTGTTTTTTCGCTTGGCAGCATCGAAAAATCTTTTCTGTCGGCAGTTCGAGTGAATGACTCAGGGCTATCGCCAATAAACGGCCTCGCTATTACCCTGCTGACATTGTATTGATCCAGGAAGCCTCTTGCCTTTTGGCAAACTCTGTACAGCTCCTCAAGCGGCACTATGGATGTGTTTGCTGCAATTTGAAAAACGCTGTCAGCAGAAGTGTAGACTATCAGCTTGCCTGTTTTTAAGTGCTCTTCTCCGAAATCTTTTATTACTTCCGTGCCGCTGTACGGCTTGTTGCATAAAACGCCGTAACCGGTCTGAGCAATAAATTCGCTGATAATTTCATCGCCGAAACCATCAGGAAAAGTGGCAAACGGGGTGTTAACTATATGCCCTGCTATTTCCCAATGCCCTGTTGTTGAGTCTTTTCCTTCTGAGAGCGGGGCCATCCTGCCATAAGCGCCTATAGGCTCGCCTTGTTTTGGGGCATAATCGACGCCGTCTATATGCGCAAGGCCAAGCCTTTGCATGTTGTTAAGGCTAAAGCCCGGCGTAAGTTTATATATATTGCCAAGAGTGTTTGATCCCTCATCGCCGTAACATTGTGCATCAGGCAGCTCCCCTATGCCAACGCTGTCTATAACTATCAGGGCTACTATTCCCATAAATCCCTCTAGCTTTTTTATCGATTATAGCACTATTGCGCCATCTTATATGCATGAGCGCTGCACGCGCTACAGCATTTCAGGCGCAAACACAAAAATCAAAGAAGGCGAAATAAAGCTTTCAATAAAAACGCCAATAATCGATATCGCCAGGGCGCAGGCGATAGCAGCTGTATATGAAATGAGAAGGCTGGAGGATGCGTTCCTGCCAACTTTGCCTTTGCCTGAATGCTGGAGTGTATAAGCTGCCAAGCTGGCGCAGGCATAGAAAAGAGCCGGGATTTTTATTAGATTTTGAGGCATAACTGTGAGCATGCTATAAAAGAACCCTCTGGTTTGGTAATGCATCAGAAGAAACGAGTTTGAAAAGCCCAGCACAAACCCTTGGGAAAACGCATATATCGGCCCTGCTGCAAACCCCAAAAATGTCAAACCGCTAAGCCATAAGATGAAATACATCTTAATTTCCGAAACTAAATTCATTTTGAAGTAGTCATTTCGGCTAAACACTTGCTGTGTGCGCATAGCGCTTGAAAAAAAGGACGTCAAATCGCTAAGCAGGGCTTGCTGCGCAGCCTGGTTCATATAGCGGGTAAACAGGCAGCCCAAAAGAGCCCCCAGTGAAAAAAGGCTGAGAAGGAACAAATATATTTTCTTGTTATAGCGTACATGATCAGTAATTAAACGTTTCAAATGCGCCCTCCAAGCATATCATTTGATAATATGATACGAAAAGAGGGATTATTATTTTTTACAGGCAAGAATGCAAGCTGTGACAAGCTAATATTGCTTTTTTTGCAGCTTGTCTGGCTCGTGCATGCGCCTTGTTAAGCCGCTTAATATCTTTTAAGCGCTCAAAGCATGCTCAAGATGCCAAAAAAGGGCAAAAAAAATGGCAGGGGTAGCAGGACTCGAACCTACGCAATGACGGAATCAAAATCCGTTGCCTTACCAACTTGGCTATACCCCTGAGCCGTTCAATAAAAAATGGCAGGGGTAGAAGGATTCGAACCTACGGTGACGGAGTCAGAGTCCGTTGCCTTACCGCTTGGCGATACCCCTGTACTTAATGGGGTGGACTGTGGGAATTGAACCCACGATCTTCGGAACCACAATCCGACGCTTTAACCAACTAAGCCAAGCCCACCATGTTTTTTTATTTAAATGACCGTGCACTATTATATGATTTTTACTGCTTATTGTCAACATTCTATTTTCGTCTCGCCTATTGCCAATAATTGCATTATTTAGCGATGAACTCAGCGCCATCGTGCTTGCATACCATTTGGGCGGCTTTTCTTCCTGAAAGGAGTGCTGCCGGAAGGCCGCCGGGAGGCATCATTCTATGGCTAGCAAAGTACAGGCTGCTTATGCCATCAATAAATGCCGGATGTGCCTGCATTCTTGTTCCAGGCGATGTCATGCTCATCCAAGATCCCCTGTATGCGCCTGTATAGCGCTCATATGTCAGCGGAGTGGCAATGTCAATGACTTCAATAGCGCCTTTTAAATTTGGGTACTTGGCATAAAACGCCTGCTCCAGCTGATTGGCAAGGTGAGCTTTTTCAGATTCATACCGGCCTTGGGCTTTAAGCTGTTTCCAGCTGTCGTATGTATCTTCAAGCAGTATGCCGGTTAATGCAGTGCCGCCTTTCGGCGCATACCCCTCATATCTGCTGTAGCTTGTAAAGCTTAGCTCATCTATTTGAGTGCCGGCGTAGCGTATAGGTTCGGCAAGCTGCCATACGGGCAGGCTTTCAGGCAATTTGGCCTTTATGCCAATGCTAAGGAAAGTGCAGACATTGGGCTTTGTGTTTTCGTTCAAGTCAGCGATCCAGCCGTCAAAAAATTCTTGGCTGAAGAGCTCTTTTAGCGCCGAAATCGTTTCTTGCGCAACAATAACTGAATCGGCTTCCAAAAAGAACCCTTCTTCAGCCATTACGCCAACAGCAGCGCTATTGCTGATAATTACCTCATCAATTTTGGTATTAAGCATAATTGTGCCGCCAAGCTCCTCAAAATAGGCAGCCATCCTGTCAACCATGGCAAGCGAGCCCCCTTCCGGATAGCCGCCATCGCCGCTGTTCAGGGTTGAGAGGGTGTAGGCTAAATCTAGGGCCGCGTGGCTTTTGGGAATGAATGAAAAGAGCGGCCTTATTGCCGGGTGCTTGAACGTATATGCAAATTGCTCGCACGTAATAGTATTTAGCCTGGCTGCAACTTGCAGCGCCGGAAGCATTTTTATGCTTTCGCCCCAAGACATTCTGCGCGGATTTTTCGTGTTTAGGCCTGCAATGTCAGATACCTGAAGCTTTATTGCGCCAAGGGCCTTGACATCATTTGCCAGCTGCATTGCAGCCTCTTCGTCGGCAGGGGAGAACTCTGCAATTTCGCCGGCGGTTCGGTCAATGTCCCTGTAAAGCCTTAAATACGAGCCCTCCCAGTCAACTGTGCGAAAGATATCATTTCGGTATATTGTAACGCTCTCATCTAAAGCGGCTGTCTCTTTCCATACCTCGTTTACCTGCGTGTCGGGGTTTGATCCTGTGAGCCAATGCACTGCGCCCTCAAACAGATACCCTTTTCTCCTCCAGCTGGTGCACATTCCGCCAACACGGTTGTGCATCTCGCACAAAGTAACGCTGTAGCCGCTTTTTTGGGCATAGATTGCAGCAGACAGCCCTGCTATGCCTGCGCCAACTACTACTACTTTTTTCATTATTGAAACCTCTCTATGTTAAGCATTCATATTAATTTTTCAAGCCATATTTTTATGCCAACAGAATAGCACACCTGCATAACATGCAGGCATAGGCCATATGCTAGCGTTTTCACTGAAATGGCTCAAATGCTGTCATACGCCGGAATTCGCCGTCGGGGCTTTTTGGCTGCGCTTTTTTGTTGAGCAAGAACGCTGCGCTCATCAAGCCTATTGGTTTGCGCCCCAATGCCAAAATGATTTTAGTTTATTCAAGTTTCTATTTAAAAGTTGTGCTTTTTCGGATATGATAAGTTTGTAATTACCTGTCTGTAAGGCTAAATGGCAAGAGCAAAAACTCTATTTATTAGGCAAAGGAGGAATTATAATGTCTGATATTGCTGCTGAAAAAAAAGGCTTAGACCCAAAAATACCAAATTATTTTCTAATATCTACAACATGCCAAATGATAGGCAATACGATCGCCGGATCCTATCTAAACTTCTATATGACAGAGAGAATGGGCATTACTGCTGTCATGATGGCAGGAATAATGCTTGTTGCAAGAACGGCTGACCTTATCCTGGGAGTTGCATCAGGCGGCATAGTGCAGCAAACCCAGCTTAACAAAGGCCAATACCGATCGTGGCTGCTATATGGCCCGTTTATATGCAGTATTGGAACTACAATGCTCTTCATTAATTCATCGCTGCCAGTTGCGGCCAAGTATGCCCAAATTGTTATTGGCTACATCCTTTATGGCGGCGCAATGAGCTTTTTGCAAATCTCAAACAACGGTATGATGGCAAAGATTTCTGGCCCTAATGTTGATGATCGCATGTCGATATCATCTAAAACTGTGCAAGGCCAGAATATCGGCAGGCTGTTAACGTCGCTTGTGACATTAACTGTCATTCAAATGTTTGACAAAATCGAAAAGCTTGATGGATACACTGTTACACAGCTTATCTTTGTAACAATCGGCATAGCCGGACAGCTCGTATTGTATTATGGAACCAAAGATTATGAGAGCTATGATCCAAACTTCAAGACTTCAGGGACCGGCAGCGTAAAAACAACAACGATGGTTGTCAACACTCTCAAGAACCCGCAGCTTGTTATACTTATGATCGGCGACACTGCCCGAAGCACGGTGCTGATGACACTGGCAGGCCTGGCAATGTATGTATTCACTTACGTGGTTAAAAATCCAACAATGATGACTCCATACATGTTTACAACAGCAATCACCTCGCTTGTTGCATCATTCGTAATTGCGCCAATATCTAAAAAGATTGGCAAGAGAAATGCAGGGCGCATGACAGGCATAATATGCACCCTGTCATATGCATGCCTGGGGCTGTTTGCCGGCGAGAGCGCTATCATGTTCATACTCTTTATGGCTATTGCAGGCGTAGGGACAATGTTTATTGGCTCTGTTGCCGCAACGCTCTATCTAGACTGTGCTGAATACCAGCTATTCCAGACAGGCCAGGACAACAGGACTTTTGCAATGTCAATGTTTGGCGTTACGATAAAAGTCGGCTTCGTTTTCTCATCAATAATACTCTCATGGCTGCTCGAAGCCGGCGGTTACGATGCAGTAAACAAAGTTATGGCTGATCCGAACAAGTTTATAAGAATGACTGGCTTTACAAGCGCGGCTATCTATTCTATTTATCTTGTGATCATGCTGTTCTTCTATCAAATATCAGAAGACAAAGCCAAAGAATACGCAGAAGCAAACTTCAAAATGCTTCAGGAGCGCCAAGCCTCACAAGCATAAAACAAAAAAACAGCCTTACAGAATAACGACTGCTCATTATAGCAGCTGCTGCATGCGACTCGGGCTTGCAGCAGCTGCTTTCGTTTTATGTGTATATCAATATAGCGATAGCCCAAAATTCAATGCAGCTGCTTTTTTCGTATGTCCTATTTGCATGTTGGCGAGCGATCTATCTATACTAAAGCATAACTGCATATTTTCCCCAATTTAACGTCGCAAAGGCTCAGACATGCTTTTTATATACTCTTGCAGCTTTTCCTTGGCTTCAAACTTGCCTTTGGCAATAATGTCAACAATCGCGCTTCCTACGATGACTCCATCTGCAAACTTCGCATACTCAGCAACCTGGGCTGCATTTGATATTCCAAACCCAACTGCAACAGGGGCTTGTGTATGCTTTTTTATTTCATCGACAAAACTCTCAAGTCCGGAAGATATTTGGCTTCGAGCGCCGGTTACGCCCATAGAGGAAACAAGGTAGACAAAGCCCTGGGCATTTTCGGCAATCTCTTTTATGCGCTCTTTTGATGTTGGGGCAATAAGCGACACTATATCAATTCCATATGTTTGCGCGATTTGCTTTGCCTCAGCTTGCTCTTCAAATGGCAAGTCCGGTATTATAAGGCCGCATATGCCAATTTCAGAGCATGTAGCGCAAAACCTGTCTATTCCATAAACAAAAACAGGGTTATAGTAAGTCATGAAGACTATTGGCACATCCATTTTGCCTGAAATTGAGCCTACCATATCAAAGATTCCATCAAGCCTGGTACCCGCGCTTAGCGCCCGCTCGCTTGCTGCCTGTATAGTTTCTCCCTCGGCAATCGGATCGGAAAAAGGTATGCCTATTTCAATAAGGCTGGCTCCGGCAGCCTGGGCTGCGAGTATGTATTCCGCTGATGCCGCCAGGCTGGGGTCACCTGCCATAAGGTAGGCAATAAACGCCTTTTTGCCGCTAAAAGCGTCAGATATCCTATTCATACAAACTCTCTCCTCTGTATCTTGCTATTTGCGCAGCATCTTTGTCGCCCCTGCCTGAAAGGCAAACAACTATGAGAGCGCCCTGGCCCATTTGCTTTGCCAGCTTAACAGCATGGCTAAGCGCATGGGCAGACTCAATTGCAGGGATAATGCCTTCGCTGTGCGATAGCGCCTCAAAAGCCTCTACTGCTTCATCGTCAGTGATCGAAACGTAGCTGGCCCGCCCTGTTTCGTATAAGTATGCATGCTCAGGCCCAATGCCCGGGTAGTCAAGGCCTGCTGAAATAGAGTAAACAGGCATAATTTGGCCGTATTCGTCCTGGCAAAACAGTGATTTCATGCCATGAAAAACTCCGACAGAGCCTTTTGCAATGGTTGCAGCATGGCTGTCTGTGCCAATGCCTTTCCCGGCTGCCTCACAGCCTATCAAAGCAACCTGGGGATCTTCTATGAAGCAATAAAACGAGCCCATTGCATTTGAGCCTCCGCCAACACATGCCACGACAGCATCCGGCAGGCGGCCTTCAGCCTCAGCTATCTGCTCTTTTATTTCACGCCCGATTACGCTTTGAAAATCCCTAACCATCGTCGGGAATGGATGAGGCCCCATTACAGAGCCCAGAAGGTAATGGGTGTCGGAGACTCTCTTTGACCATTCCCTCATAGTCTCATTTACAGCGTCTTTTAGCGTCATCGTCCCCGATTCAACAGAATGAACGTTTGCGCCCAGAAGGCGCATTCGATAAACATTAAGCGACTGTCGCTCTACGTCTTCCTTTCCCATGAAAATTTCGCATTCCATCTCAAATAGGGCAGCAGCTGTTGCTGTTGCTACTCCATGCTGGCCGGCGCCTGTTTCGGCTATGAGGCGCGTTTTGCCCATGCGTTTGGCAAGCAGCGCCTGGCCGAGGACATTATTGATTTTATGTGAGCCGGTATGGTTCATGTCTTCGCGCTTTAGGTATATTTTGGCGCCGCCGATGCTTCGGGTAAGGTTGGCTGCATAATAAAGCAGCGAAGGCCTGCCCGCATAGTTTTTAAACAGGCTGGAGAGCTCTGCTTGAAACCGGCTGTCTTCTTTATAGTAGCTATATGCGTCGCTTAGCTCATTAATAGCGCTCATTAGCGTTTCAGGCACATACCTTCCGCCATATGGGCCAAATCTCGTTGTATCCATTATCCTGCCTTTCTTACAGCCTCTACAAATTGTAAAATCATTTCTTTGTCTTTTGCCCCGTTTTTTTCGACCCCGCTGCTGACATCGACACAAAAAGGCGAGAGCGTTTTTATCGCCAAGGCCACATTTTCGCTGTTAAGGCCACCTGCAAGAAAATAGGCAGGCCCCTTATAGCTTTTGAGAAAGCCCCAGTCAAATGCAATGCCTGTCCCTCCATAAACACCGCGGGCTGCTGTGTCAAATAGGCAGTAGTCAGCTGAAGTGTTTATGCCTGCAACATTGCTTGCGACAGGGTAAGCTCTAATAATCTCAGCATCGCACACGCTCCGCAAGCGCTTTATATAATCATCGCCCTCAGTTCCATGAAGCTGTATGGCATCGATAGTTTCGCTCTCTACAAGCTGCGCAATTGCGCTGATGCTTTCGTTTACAAAGACGCCTACTGCTGTGATGCGCCTGTCTAAGCCGCTTTTCAGCTCGCGAGCTTTTTCGGCGCTTACCTGGCGCGTGCTCTTTGCAAATACAAAGCCGATATAGTCTGGCATTGCTTCATTAGCAGCGATGATATCGCTTTCAGCAGATAGGCCGCATATCTTGGCTTTGCTCAAGTTTCTATTCCTTTTAGTTCTCTCAGGGCTTTTGTTTTGTCATCTGATTTCATCAGTGTTTCGCCGATTAAGACTGCATTTACCCCTGCATCGCGAAGCCTGTTTATGTCTTCAGATGTCTTAATTCCGCTTTCGGATACGAAAGGAATGCCTTTTGGCACATGCTTTCTTAAGCGGATGGAATTTTCAATGTCAACCTCAAATGTATTTAGATCGCGGTTGTTAACGCCGATAACTCTTGCGCCTGCCCTGAGGGCTTCTTTAATCTCCTGTTCATCATGAGCCTCTACAAGGCATGAGATCCCGTAAGCATCAGCAGCTGTAATAAAATACTTCATCGCTGCTTCAGACAGAATCGCTGCTATTAGCAAAATTGCATCAGCGCCGATCAATGAAGCCTGCTCTATTTGAAAAACATCAACAATAAAGTCTTTGCGCAGCAAGGGCAGGTTGCTCATAAGCCTTATATCAGTAAGGTAGCTGTCGCTTCCCTGAAAATACTCAGGCTCTGTAAGCACTGAAATTGCAGTGGCTCCGGCAGCCTCGTATTCTTTGGCTATTTGCAAATGGTCAAAGCTCTCAGATATGACCCCTGCAGAAGGCGAAGCTTTTTTAACCTCGCATATAAACGACATTTCATCGCTTCTAAGCGCCTTTTCAAACTTGTATGGCCCGCGTTTGGCAAGCCCCATCATTTGGTAGCCCAGGGCCTTCTCCCGCTCAACCCTCATTTTTGTTGCCACAACGATTTCATTAAGTATACTCATGCTGCTGCAGCCTCCTTAGTTGCTTTTATAAATTCTTCTAGCTTTTGGTACGCCTTGCCACTGTCTATTAGCTCCTGGGCAACCTTCACGCTTTCCCTCATTGTTATTCCGCTGTTTGCCATATACAGGCAAAATGCAGAGTTTAGCACAACTGAGTCGCGTTTGGGCCCTTTCTCTCCGGACAATACGCTTCGCGCAATGCTTGCATTTTCTTCCGGCCCGCCACCCTTAAGATCATCAATGCTGCACCTGCTGAGCCCGAATTGCTCCGGAGAGACAAAGTAGCTATTGAAGTTTGCCCCATCAACTTCGCATATAGTTGTAGATGATGTAAGCGTTATTTCATCAAGCCCGTCATGTCCGTGCACAACCATGGCGCGTTTCACTCCCAGGTTGCTGAGCACTCTTGCCAGAGGCTCGACAAGCGCTTCATCATAAACGCCCAGCAGCTGCATTGTAGCTCCTGCAGGATTCGCCAGCGGCCCGATTATATTGAATATCGTGCGCACGCCCAGCTCTTTTCTGACATGCGCAACATGCTTCATTGCTGAATGGTACACTTGCGCGAGCATGAAGCACATGCCTGTTTCCATCAGCACCTTTTCGCTTTGGGCAGCGCTGAGGCTAATATTGGCACCCAGCTCCTCTAGCACGTCTGCGCTTCCGCATTTGCTCGATACGCTCCTGTTGCCATGCTTGGCAACAGATACCCCGCCTGACGCCACAATAAATGATGACACTGTTGATATGTTAAAGCTGTAGAGCTCATCGCCTCCTGTGCCAACAATGTCGATTACATCGCAGGGAGGGTGAAGCTTTGTGCATTTTTCCCTTAATACCTCAGCGCATGCAGTTATTTCATCAATCGTCTCGCCTTTGGAGCGCATTGCCGCAAGAAAAGCGCCCATTTGTGAGTCTGTCGCTTTCCCTTCCATCATTTGCATCATTACTTCCTTAGTCGAGCCAGGGCTCAGATCATTGCCGGAAAGTATTTCAGCAATCGCCTTTTCAATCATTTTTCATCTCCCAGCGCCAGAAAATTTCTGATAATTTGCCGCCCATTAGGCGTTAAAATCGATTCTGGCTGAAACATCAAGCCAAAGGTTGGATAGTCTTTGTGCTTTAGGCCCATCAGGCTGCCTGAAGCTGTTTCTGCAATAACATGAAAAGCTTCTGGCAATGCAATCCTGTCTATTTCCTTTGTATGGTAAAATCCAGCTTGTATAAGCGGAGCAAGGCCCTTAAAGATTGGGCTTGCATTGGCAATGTGAATTTCAGCCCGCTGGCTTGTTGGGCCTTTGGCGCTTATAATGCTTGCGCCGTATGCATGGCACACAGCAAGGCAGCCAAGGCCTATGCCGAGTATTTTCGCTTTTGATTCGTAGCGCTTGGCTATTTCAGCGCTTACAATGCTTGGCTCTACAGAGCTGTGCGGAATGAATATATGCGTAGGCTCAAGCCTGTCTATGCAGCCTATTGCCTCATTAGCGCCTACAACAGCAACATTGGCTTCAGCCTCCCCAACTAACTGGTATAAGCTGTAAGCAAAGCAGCTTGAATTATCTACTATAACAACCATAAGTCCTCCTCGCTTTGCGCCAATGCTTCAAGCAAAGCCTTGCTCTCAGCATTAAGCTCAGCCCATGCTCCCGATAAATCGCTCTCAGCTGTAAAAGCGCAAGCAGCTTGCACATAGACGGTATCCTCGCGCAGCGATGCAATTCTCGTGCTAATGCACATATCCATATTGCCTGTAAAATCAATATAGCCAAGGCAGCCGCCTAAAAGGCTTCTGCTGCTTTCTTCAATCTCGCACATTAGCCTTGATGCCTCAAGCCTCGGCACGCCTGAGTAAGGCGCCGCTGGCAATACAGCTGCTATAGCGTCCAGCGCGTCAAAGCCTTCCTTAAGCTCGCCTGCGATCATTGAGGACAGGCAGCTTGCATAAGCAGAAATGTTTTCCTCACGGTAGCTGCTTATCTCTACTGTTCCGAAGCTGCTAATCTTGCCTATGTCGCTTAATGCAATGTCTACAAAGAGATCATGCTTTAAAAGCTCATTCTCATTTATTTTTAGCTGCTGTGCGCTATCGCTTGGGAAGCTGCCTGCGATAGCGCTGCATGATGCTTTCCCATTTCTCACAGATACAAGCGTTTGTGGCGATGAGCACGCTATTTCCATGCCGCCTAGCTTCATGTATGCCATATATGGGGAAGGATTAATTGTTCTAAGCAGCCTGTATGTGTTGAGCAATGACCCATGGAAATCAAGCGCGGTGCAGCTTGACAGAGACGCGCTCAAAATTCCGCTGTTTTCCATTTCCTTTTTAGCTTTTAGCGCCTTTTCTGCAAATCCTTCATATGTAGGCTGCTTTTTTATGTTTCCGCATATCGAAGGATCTTCCTGGCTGTTTGCCGGAGAGAGTATCATTTTTTCAATGTCTTTTAGCTCTGTTACGCCTTTTACATAGCTAATATCAATATTCTCAGTCGGAATGTTTGTTATAATGAATATCTTTTGCTTAAAATGGTCAAACGCAATTACTTTATCAAAAAGGAGAAGGCGAAAATCGCACTCGCAGCTTTCTTGCGCTGCCGGCAATTCCCAGCTGGCCAGCCTGGAAGCAAAGCCGTATGCAAAGTAGCCAACAAAACCGCCTGTGAAAGGAGGCAGGTAAGGGAATCGAGGGCTTTTGTACATTGACAAAACCTCTCTTACCGCAATTAGCGCATCCGAACCAACAATGCTCTCGTTTATTCCATTTCTTTTGTGTATGCCATCGCTATCGCCATATATTGAAAGGAGCGGCTTGTACCCAAGGAATGTATAGCGCCCCCATGAATCGCTTCCATTGACGCTTTCAAGCAGAAACCACTCGTTGCTTTGGCTTCTAATATTTCGAAGTATTTCGATTGGCGTTTTTTGGTCAGCGAGTATTTCGAGTGCGATGGGCACTACTGTACATCCCTGAGAGTGTTTTTTTGCTTCCTCCAGTGTAGGTTTGATCATAATTTCGCCTTTCTTGCAGGTTTGCTAATTATATGAGATAAAAAAACCGCCCTTGACTGCTGTCAAGGACGGGTAAAATCCGCTATGCCACCTTGTGCTAATACCTGCAGGATACCAACATATCCCTCGCCACTCACGTAGGCGTCACGTCGCAGAATACTCAGAATAAATGTGATATTCCTTTGGCTGCGCCCTCAGCGGTCCATTTGACGAGCTGCGTTGTGCAAGGCTCTCAGCTACCCTTGCTCTCTTTGACTGCACACTTGCCGTTATCTCCGCGTCAACGGTTTGGAATCATTCAATTTTTGTCATTATATTATGAAATGCATGCATTGTCAATAACAATTGCGCTTGCGCTTTATGGGCTGCACACGCTGCATGGCTCGTAGCCTTGTGATATTGCATCATTGCGCAATATGCCGATCTTGCTGTTGCTGAGATAACGGCAGCCTCCAGAGTGGTATTTAGCTCCGGTGTTGGTAATATATACAGTATATGAGCTCTGTGCTGATGTATCGGGCTGCTGTGGAGCGGGCTGGCTTCTAGTAGCCTGACTGCTTGACGCTGATGCCTCAGAATTCAATTGCGCCTGAGCAGCAGCAAGCTGCTGCCTTTCTTCCTGTTCAGCAGCCTGAGCAGCAAGCCGCTCCCTTTCTTCCTGCTCGGCAGCCTGCACTGCTTGGCGCTCTCTTTCTTGCTGCGCTTGAGCCTTTTCCTCTTGCTCAAGCCTTGCTTCTTTTGCGCGAAATGCGCGTGATATGTCTGTGCTGTTTATTGCTGTTGACGTTATGGCTTCTCTGACAGCCGCTTGGGCAATAGCGCTGTCTCCCGTTTCAAATGCGAAGAATACAGCTAGAACTCCGCCTTGCTTGTCAGTAAATGCATTTATCCAATTAAGGCCGTCTTTGTCTTTATAGCTTACAATTGCGTAGCCATTCTCATTTTCAAGATACTCAGCGCCGTATTCATCAATGCAAAATTCAAGGTAATCGATAGCTTTGCTATTTTCATAGATGCGCACCGCAAATGAATTGATGCCAAACATTGGCACGTTCCACAATGCTTCTGTTTCATTGGTTTTGTCTTCTCTAAGGTTCGATGATTTTGGAAGCATAACCGAATAGATGCCCGAAGACTTTCGCTCCCAATCGCTTAAATCGACCAAGCTCGCAAGCGAAGCAGGCATTGGCTCAAGCTCAGTATGGACAATAGCTTTTTCAGGGATATGCGCTTGTGTTGCTGTATCTTCTGTTTTTGATGCCTTATCGGATTTTGGCAGCGCAGAGAAGAAGAGAATTGCAGCTGCAGCTGATGCAGCTATGCGCTGTTTTGCTGTGCTTGATTTCCATTTGGCGCTAACCCAGCTTGCTGCTTTCTTGATTGGGCTGTTAAAAGCAGCCTTATTATTTATCGGGTTTGAGCGCTGCTGCTTGCCTGGCAGGCTTTGTAATTTTAGCATTAGGGAATCGAAGCTTTCTGTGCTATCTTCAACAGCCAGCCAAATGAGGCTGTTAAAATCAGTGTAGTTCTCGATAGCAGATGAACCTGGCAATACTCGGCTTTCGGTCCATGCTTGCTTAATAATCTCATTAGGATCAGCAGAATTGCCTGAAAGATTTGCCAAGCACTCTTTTATGCTGAAAACAGAGTCTGGCATGCTGCCGGCAGAAGCTGAGTAATGGCCTGGCCCCTCGAGAGTGCCTGACACTTCCAAAGCAAAAAGCATAACAGCTTTTTTTAGCGCATCTTCATAGCGTTCAGCTTTCATAAGCCAGTATGCGCTGGCAAAAAGGCTTCGTTTGTCTATGCCGCTGCTATAGGCATTGATAGCATATTGCAGCGGATCAATATCAATTTGGTTCGCAAAAGAGAATGCGCGAACTCTTTCATAATCGTCATTTTGGTGGCCCCAAATGATGTTTTTGTACTTGGCAAGCAAATCTTTGCCTTCTCCCATCAGGCTGTAAACAGTCTGAATTGGTGTTTGGGCCAGCTCGCTTTCACTAAAATTTAGTAATATTCGCTCAACTAATTCAGCCTTATTGCCTGTAGCGCTCATGTCTTTCGTTTTTAGGGTTGCCCTTAATGCTTCGGTTTTGTTGTAGGGCACAGCGCCTGCATATGTAGACTCGCCAACCAGCCAATTCGAAACAAGGAAATCCAGGCGTTGAATAGAATTTATGCTGTAAGTTTGCTCGAAATACTGTGGATGGGCAGCGGAAACCGGTTTTCCTTCGATCCACCATAGCAATATAATGTCGCCAACGCATAAGCTTGGATTGCTCTCAAGCATTTGGGCAGCATTGGCATATAGGCCATGTTCGCTTTTTGTTGCTGGTGGTTCATTAGGTGCCGCTTTCATACCGGAAGAGTTCTGAGGCGCTATAATTGCATTGGCTGGCAATGCTTTTTTCTTTAGCGATCTAAGGTGGGCTGTAGCCTTGTCTGAGAGCAAATATTCGTACTCAAGCAATGATTCGAAATACTTATCCCAAACGTTAGCTTTAGCTTTTGCTGTCTTAAGATCAGCCTCTTTTGCCTTGGAAGCTGAGAATGATCTGTTTAGAAATGATATTTGGCGCTCATCAATGCCTGCAATCCATCCATCGATTGTCTCTGCGTCAACTATCGTCTCAAATCTTAATGATTTTGCTATAAGCAGCGTAGCCATGCATGCATACGCTGCTTCAGAGCGCTCAAAGAACACTTTTGGATTCGTTGTTTTTGATAATAAATTTATGCATTGCTTAAGTATGCTGCCTTCAAGCCTTGATGCGCTTTCCTGAGTAAATTTGCCGGCTGGCTTGTATATTCCATGTATATAGTCTGGCATTGGGCTTATATGGCTTAAATCGCTGTATCTATAAGCTTGCGCTGTAGTTGCCTGTTGCTTTTTTTCCAATTGGTTTCATCCTATCTATAAAACTATCAAAGTAATGTAGAATTATAACTAATTTTACCAAGAATAGGCGAAAGTGCCAAGTTAATTAATTGCAGTACGCAATAGCATCTGTTTAGAAATAAAGCGTACAAAAGTTTCGATACGCAGATTGGTTCGGCTATATTAATCTTGAAGGCGTCGCATGAAAAAAAATTTGCCGATTAGCACTGATGACTTTCCAACTGTTATAAATGGCTACTATTTTGTAGATAAGTCTATGTTTATCGCTGAGGTTTTGGGCAACATGAGCGAGTCAAAGCTCATTCTGCGCTCCAGGCGGTTTGGGAAGAGCCTGAACATGAGCATGCTTAAGAGCTTTCTTGAGATTGGTTTTCCAAAAGAACTGTTTGAAGGGCTTGATATAGCGAATCAAAAGGAGTTGTGTGAAGCCCACCAGGCACAGCACCCTGTTATTTTTTTCTCTTTCAAGGACATAGCCGGAAGCAATTTTCCTAAAGCACTTGATGAGCTCGCACTAATAATTAGCGATGAGGCAAAAAGGCTTGGAATTGGCAAAGGCTGCATTGAGCTTGACAATGACGAAAATGCAGCCCTTGATAGAATGTCTGCAAAGCAGGCAGACGAAACAGATGTTAAAATCAGTATTCGGCTTATGTCTAAGGCTTTGCATCGCCGGTATGGCAAAAAAGCAATTGTGCTTATAGCTGAAGAGTTCAAAGTTCTACAAAAATCTGCTATCTAAGCTAAATAATGATAGCTTTTGGCTGCAATATGGGCTAACCTTAAATTGAAATAAATAACAAAGGAAGCAAATATGCGCAAAAGCTATATACAAACAGTATAGCACTAGCAAGCATAAAGCGACAGATGATCATTTATGTGGGACATAGCAAACAGCATACTCTTAGGATTTAGAAATTGCTTCAGCCGCAAAGCTGCGTTCGAATGGTTTTGCATTTGTGCTGTGGGGATTATGTGCAGGCACGACAGCCTTGGCGCGACAAGCATTGCCAGGGCCCTAATGCTAGAGCCTGCCCTGTATGGGTGCCTAATGCACTTTTTTCATGCCCATTCATGGGAGGCAGGCAAGATCTCGCAGCAGTGGGCAGGCATGCTTGGGCGCTTTGCATACAAAGCGCACGGCATGCCCGTTCTTATCGCAGACGGTGTTAAGGCCGCCAAGGAAGGGCGCAAGATGCCTGGGGCGCAAAAGATTGCCCTGAAGACAGGCGGCAAAAGCGCACAGATCGGCATTGGCCAAATGTTCGGGGCAGTTGGCCTTTTAATTGGGGATGGCTTTGCCCAATGCTGCCCAATCGTTTCGATTCGGCTTCGCTCGGGCCAAAAAGGCATGGCGGCCTGGGGAGGCGATGAGGCTGGCGAAACAGCGCTAAGCAGCGCTGTTCTCGCTTACAGGGATGCAGCAGCTTGCGCGATGGCCATAGGCCAAAAGTGCGCCCTTGTGGCTGACAGGGCATTTTTGAGCGTCGCGGGCCTAAGGGAGGCTGCCTGCCATGCACAGTGGCTCGATGTTGTTGTGAGGGCAAAAATGAACACTGCCGCATACGCCGAGCCAACAGGCCGCCAAAGAAAAAAAGGCAGCAAAGCCAAGCTTGCAGAGCTGTTCGAAACAAAGGCCAGCGAGTTTGCAGCGACAACTGTATATGTATATGGGAAGCTTCAAAGGGCTAATTATTACAGCATAGATCTGCTTTGGGGCAATGGGCTGTGGGCCAAGCTGCGCTTTGTGCTGCTAAAGCCCGAAAGCGGCAGCCCGATGATTCTGGCATGCACCGATCTTGGCATGGATGCCGAAGAGATCATCGAGCTGTACGGGCTCCGCTTCAAAATCGAGCAAGGCTTCAAGGCGCTCAAGCAAACATCTTTTGCGTTTAGCAGCCACTTTTGGGCAAAGCAAATGCCCAAGCTTGAAAGGCATGGCAAGAACAAGGAGACAGACAAAAGCATTGGGGAAACCACTGATCCGAAAGCGAGGCAGGCAATAAAAAGCGCGATTAAGGCAACAAATGCTTTTGCACAGATCTCAGCAATAGCGCTTGGCGTGCAGCAGATAATATCATTAAGGCTGGACTGGGCTAGCGATGAGCTTCGCTGGATGCGCACGCCAAGCAGGAAGAGGCCATCAGAAGGCGCTATTGCAGAATATATGCAGAGGCGGATTCTTGCAGACATTGAGGGCTTCAGCCATTTGCCAATAATGCGGTATATAAAATGCAGGCAGTGCAAGAGCTTGAAAAAGATGGCTGCTTAACAATTAGAGCTTGGAGAACTTTTAACTGTTAAGTTTATAAAGAAAGCTAAGTAAGCCTAAGCCACCCTGCCGCTTTCATTGCCAGCCTTATCGGCGCCGGCTCCATTCGCCTGGCAACAAGCTTTAGGCTTTCTTGGATAGGGATGGCCTGCGGGCAGCTTTTTTCGCACAAACCGCATTTTTTGCAGTTGCGCGGATTGTTCGTCTTAAAAGCGGTTACGTAGCCTGCCAGCCCTGCAATATAGCCTATGCTGTATGAGGTGTTCAGCGATGAGAAGCAGTCTGGTATGTTAACGCCATTGGGGCATGGCATGCAGTAGCCGCAGCCTGTGCAAGGCACTTTGTATGATTCGCTTACCGCCTCAACGGCTTCTTTGTATATCGAGCGCTCTTTTTCAGTAAGCATGCCGGCATGGGCTTTTGATGCAGCTTTTGTGTTTTCCTCCAGCTGCGCCAGGCTGTTCATGCCTGAGAGGGTTACTGTAGCTTCTGCCTGGTCCCATATCCAGCGAAACGCCCACTCTGCAGGGCTCATGCTAATACTGTATGAGCTAAATGCCTTCTGTGCCTGCTTCGGCAGGCTGTTAGCGAGCTTGCCGCCCAAAAGCGGCTCCATTACCATAACTGCCATGCCTTTTGAGGAAGCTGCCTGAAGGCCCGCTTTGCCTGCCTGGTAATTTTCATTCATATAGTTGTATTGTATCTGGCAAAAGTCCCAGCTATAGCTGTCTATGATCTCTATAAAGGCTTCATAGCGCCCATGAAATGAAAAGCCAATATTTGAAATTTGGCCGTTTTTCTTCTTTTCGCTAATCCAGTCCAGAATGCCAAGGCCAACAAGCCTTTCCCATGACTTTAGATCCTGTAGATTGTGGATTAAGTAATAGTCAATATAGCCTGTTTGAAGCCTTGTGAGGGATTTTTCAAAGTATGAGCCAAAGCTGGCTTTGTCTCTGCACATGCGGTGGGGCAGCTTTGTTGCCAAATATACCTTGTCCCTGCCATTGCACTCTTTTAAAGCAACCCCTATGGCAGCTTCGCTGCCTGAATAAATGTATGCTGTGTCAATATAATTAATGCCGAGGCTTATAGCTTTTGAAATAAGGGCGTTCGTTTTTTGTTGGTCAATGCCCAGCCCTGAGCTTGGCAGCCTCATGCCTCCAAAGCCGAGAATCGAAAGCTCATTTCCGTTTTTGGGATCTTTTCTGTAATTCATGCACCCCTCGCTGGTTCTGCTTTATTCTTGTCGCTGCAGCCAGCTGCATTGCTGGCCGCATAAAGCTATTTTATCATTTCGCATAAAAATAAGCATTTGCTTATACAATTTTTGTTCAATCGTTGGCTCTTCTAAGGCTATGCACAGATATTTCAATTTGCAGGGAATAGCGTGAAAATCTGGCGTTAGCCTTGAGCGGCTAAACAAGCTTATTGCGCTGGAAAAGGATGCCGGGTTTCAATTGCTAAAAGCGAAGAAGTTGATCGGCATGCAGCGCCAAACAGCCCAGGCCAGGGTGAAGGTGAACACTGCCGGCTATGCGGATCAGCGGGAAGGCAAAGGAAGAAGGGCGCTAAATCTATGCTGGCTGAACTTAAACAGTTTGAGAATTCTCAAAGTGCTGCTTGATCCTGAGGATACGAAAAAAATCTGCTCTATCCATAAATCTTAACCTTTTCATTATTTAAGTTGCTATAAAACAAGGCATTCGTTCAAGAGTGATTCTTTGCTTAAGGGCATTAGCTGTGACTAAATCAACGTGCTTGCCGGTAGCTTCCTCAAGATCATTTTGCAAAGCGATTGTTTTGTACAAACCTTTAGTTTTGGTGCCATCTTTATCAATAAGAACGTCAATATCAGATTCTGGCGTTGCCTCGCCTCTTGCGTACGAACCAAAAATGTACACTGCATTTAGTTCATATTTGCGGGCAATTGGAGTTATTATTTCTGCCAGCTGGTCGATTGTAAAAATAGTTTTATTCATTAAACTGCTCCATGAAACAGCATCATGCAATTAATGCTGGTTAGAGATGTTTTGCCGATCTTGCAAAACAATTGTAGCACACCACAGCAGCCAAAAAAGACAGAACTTTCATCCGTGAATGAGCATAGCTTGTTTTCCATGCAAGGGATTAGGCTTATTGAATGCTTGCTGCGCTGGTGCTGGCTTTAATGGCAAATTGACAGCTCTGGGAAGGCAGTTTATCTGTAAGGTGCCTGAATGCCTTAGTGAAATGTTAGAAAGAATTGAACTAGGGGGCTCAAGGCTGGCGTATGGCGCCTCTTGCCCCTGCACTATCGTTCACTGTGAATGCCCCTATTCGCCTCCGCACGATTGGAAAGCCGCCTGATTCGAAAGGAATCCGTAAGCTTCGGCAGGGAGGTTTTTAGAATCCTGGCACAGCAGTATAGCAAGCGCTGCCCCGGCCAAATTCATGGCCTCGAAAAAAAGAAGGAAATAGGCAGCGCTCAGCCAGCCTGGCTTTATAAAGCCAGCAGCTTATGCAGCGCTGACGCATAAATTGCCGTTGCCTTATCAATATTGCTGATTGCCAGGAATTCGTTTGGAGCGTGGATGTTAGGGTTTTCATCGCCGGGGAAGGATGCTCCATACGCAACAACATTGGAAAACTGCCTGGAGTATGTCCCGCCTCCAATAGTAAAAGGCTTGTTTTCAGCATCCTGCGTATGCTCAACGTAGGCACTGAGCAGAGATTGAATAAAGCCAGACTGGGGATCTGCATAAAGCGGCTCGGAAAGGTATTGCTCTGAGAGCTCTGCTCCATACTGGCTGAGTGCGCCAGCTATCTTTTCGTCTGAGAATTCTTTTGTTATTGGATAGCGAATATCAATTGAAAAGCCCAACCTGCCTTCTATTATTTTTGCCATGCCGACAGCAAGGGTTAGTGCGCCATATTGATCTGAATCAGCAACGCCAAAACCTGACCCGTCGCTATTATAGCCTACAAGGCTGTTGAATGCCTTGATGATTGGCTCATTGACAATTGCTTCCAAGAACTCATACATAAGCGCGACAGCGCTGATCCCAAGCTCCGGCATTGATGCGTGGGCAGACTTGCCGGTAAATACAAGCTTCAAGTTCCCTTTATTATCTATCGAAGCTTTGCTTTCAAAATTCTTTTCCAAAGCAAACTCTTCGTATGATCCGGCCACTTGATCGAGCATGCTTTCAGGGCCTGCCAGGCAGCATTCAGCTTCAGGGCAGACAACGTTGAAAGCCTCGCCTGCATCCAGGGCTGCAATAATGACATCCCCGCTGTTATGCAGTGGGGCAGAAGCCATGGCGCGGTAAGACCCTTTTTCCCCAAATATGACAGGGAAGGAGGAGTCTGGTGAAAAACCAAATGAAAAATGGTCCCCTTCCACTTCGCGGTAGTGCTTCATGCATTCCATGCCTGTTTCTTCTGCACACCCGAATATTAGCCTGATCTCCTTGGCCGGCTCAATTCCAAGGTCTTTAAGTATTTTCATAGCGTACAGCGCCATGATCGCAGGGCCTTTGTCATCGCTGGTGCCTCTGCCATATATTTTTCCGTCTTCAATCTCACAGGCAAGGGGATCTTTTTCCCATCCTTTGCCTATAGGCACGATGTCAAGGTGGGCCAGTACCCCTATTTTTTCACTGCCGGAGCCAAATTTGGCGTACCCGCAGTAATTATCCATGTTGACGCTTTCAAAGCCCAAATCGCTTGCTATCTTTAGAGCTTCGCTAAGCGCATCTGCAGGGCCTTGCCCAAATGGCATGCCTTGCAGCGGTTCGCTTCGCGTGCTGTTTATGGCAACAAGCCTTTTTATCGCTTCGATAATATCATTTGTATAGCTTGCTGCCGCCTGGCGGAATTTTTCCTTCATGAATAGTGCTGCCCCTTTCAAGGTTTATTCTTTGCTTACAGCTCCGTAGCCTCCACTTCGAGCTTTATAGAAAGCTCGCCTGCCTTGAGCGGGCTGCCCTCATACTCAGCTTCTCCGGTCTGGCTGTCATACGGATCGATTCTCATGTGCTTCTTGGCCGGGATGAATTGATATTGAAAAGCCCTGTTTGAAGCCATCCTAAACGGCTCAATATTAGATGAATAGAATTCATGGCGCTCAAGCGAGCCTTCCCTATACGCAGATCCCCCAAAAGAGCAGTCAGCAAACAGCCAGCCATACGGGGCTATATAATACTGGGCCCAATCATGGCTGCCGATGGCGCCCGGGCATGCCCAAAGGCCTGAATGCCATCTGGCAGGTATGCCGTTCGCCCTGCAAAGGCATATAAACAACAGAGCCTGAACGCCGCAGTCTCCCTTGAGGCTCGTAAGGGCATACTCGCATATGGACTCAAGAGCAAAGTAATCGCGCATGTATGAGTACTGTATGTTTTTTGTTACAAAATCGTAGATTCTTTTGGCAATTTCTACAGGGTTTCGGCTGGTGCCTGCAAGTGAGCCCGCTACAGAGCGTATGTAAGGCGTGAAAACGACATGCGGCAGGATCTCCTCTGTTTCAAATGAAGGCTGGCTGCTTAGCATGGCTTCATTAGGATCGGGAACAATATAGCGGGCGGTGCTTGTGTATTCGTACTCGGCAATGAATTCATCTGTGCTGTTTCCTGTAAGGCATACTGTCCTCACAGGGTAATACCCTGGCGAATAGGCAGCATTGCCTGGCCGAGGTTTTAGGATTTTTAATCCTGAAGCCATCCCGCCACCTTCTTCTAATGGCAGTGGCAGGTGCACCCTGGCAATTTGGCCGGGCTTTTGCGCTTCCGGCTTGATAGACAGGCTATGTCTTATCTTTATTTTGTAGGAAGCCTGGCCCTGCCTGATCATTTTGGCAATAGCATAGTCTCTTAACTCTTCGCCGGCTTTGGGGCCGCGCTTTGATCTCGCCCTGTACTCAGGCCTTGTGTCTACAATATTTTTCGGGAAGTTATCGATAAAGCGCATTTCGCCGTCGATATAGCGCCAATCAATTGCCCCTTCCTTCCACAGCCTGTCCAGCTCTGCCTCTGTTATATCCTCTACTTCCGCCTTCATGGCTTCAAATGCCTCAGCAAAGCTATATATGTAGCGCCTTCTCAAGCTTAGCTCCATTTCTTTAACCATCATTAGGCGCAGCCTCAGCTCTTCAGGCATATCCCGCTTTAGGCGAAGGCCTATAACTTCATCTGCAAGGCTGAACTGCCCTGAGTATACGAGGGATGCTATATCCTCAGGCAGAGGGGCAATAAGGCTTCTTGCCATTTTTTCGCTGTTTAGCATACTGTGAACTCCTTTCATTTATTAGAACAAAAAAAAGCCGGCATTTCCATAGAATTTTCAGCTCTATGCAATTCTCCGCCTTGGCTTAGGCAAAATGCCCAAAAGATGTTTTTTGTTGCGCATCTTATCGAATTTTGGATTATACTGGAACTCAAGGAGCCGAGCAATCATGCACATCAGAGAGAAGCACATGCAATTTTTATAGTTATTGTATTTTCTTGTAATAAAGTGTATGCTTGGGAAAGGATTAATTCACTCTCAAATATTGCTTAATGGCATGCAAAAAATTAATTGATATTATGGCAAGGTGCAATATTATTGGCAATAATGCATAATCTTTGGCTTTTTTCCGTTAATTTTTGCTTAGTCCTGTTTGTTTTATGCTTATACATGTGTTACACTGATTTTGTAACTTAATTGTAACATCTAGCTGGAAACGGAGCTACTAATGGAATTAAAGTTTAAATTGCAAAGAAACGAAGAAGCACAGCTTCAAAAGCTGTTTGCACGGTACCAGCGAAGGCAAAACAGAAAGCACATAGCTGAAGAGAAGATAGAAATTACGAAAGCCCAAAAAGAGGCAATCCAGGCGACTATGAGCTATAAAAAGACTGGAACGCTCCAAATCGGGACTACAGCGGCAGCGGTAGCAGACAAAAGGCCTATTATGAAGATAGCCTCAAAGGCTGCATACCAGGTCCAAAAGGGCGCATTCTCAATTCAGTCAACATTCTTATACATATACTATTCGCTGCTGGACATGATAGACTCTGTTAAGCAGAGCAAAGCGCTCTACATTGTTTGCGCAATGCTCATTGTAATGTCTACTACAATGGCTGGAATAGTGAATTATGTTTACGGCTATGAAGTTATCCTCAATGGATACAACATTGGCTACGTAAGGAATATTTCCACATTCAACGAAGCGCTCAGCAGAGCCGATGCCCAGTTCAGGCAATGGTACCAAAACGATTCTGTATTCTATGAGCGGACAATCACCAAAATCTCTACATTTATAGGCAACAAGCCTTCTGAGCTTCTTGACGTAGATGGCTGCCTGAAAAAGATTTACGAATGCAATATCCCGATCTTTGCACAAGGCGGCGTCATTGAAATAGACGGCATTGAGGCAGTAAGGCTTGCCAGCATCGCCGAAGCCAATGACACTGTTTCGCATTTGTCAGCAAGATCAGAAGATGACGAAGATTTCATAAGCACAGAGATAATAGAGCAAAACCCCATTCAAGACATTTCCGTTTCGCCAAAAACTGTTGAAATGACAAGCGTGGCAAGCGTTCAGGAGGCTATTGAGTACCTGCTGGACCCTGAAGACTCAAACAATACAAGAAGAAACTCTACTCTTGTTGACAGAATAGCCAATACAAATGACAGCGGCAATCGCGGCATGATGACTGCACTCAACTTCAGGCAAGACGATTTTGCGGTTGGCGACATCGCATCAAAGCCAAAGGTCACATTCAACACTGTAAAGATGGTTAAGTATGAAGAAGAGATAAAGTTCTCAAAGGAATACAAAAACGACTCCTCTCTTCTTGAAGGCCAGACAAAGGTAGTGCAAGATGGCGTAAACGGCATTGAGCAGGTAGAGGCCGTTATAAAGTATGCCAACAACAAAGAAATAAGCAGGGAAGTAAAAGCCAGAAATATAACAACCTATCCTGTAAACCAGGTAATTGCCAGGGGCACCAAACCGATACCTGTTGTCTATGACGGGACAGGCTCCGGAGACTACATAATCCCGGGAAGCGGCAAGATTTCGTCGTTTACGGCAAGCAGGAGCGGCTCGCATGCGAACTATAACGCTATAGACATTGCCCTGCCGGTAGGATCAAGCATAGTTGCATCAAAGAACGGCACTGTAACTATGGCAGAGTATTATGGCGATTACGGGTATTGCGTGCAGATAAAGCATTCTGACAATTACTCCACATTATATGCGCATCTTGACAGCTTCACATGCAAAGTTGGCGACACTGTCAAGCAAGGCGACCAGGTAGCGCGCTCCGGCAATACCGGCCGCACCACAGGCCCTCACCTTCACTTCGAGATAAGAAAGAATGGAACCCGCCTTGACCTCAGAAACTTCTTCGATGTCAAGGAAGGCCAAACGATAAAAGCAGGCTTAAAGTCAAAGTAGGAAATAAACATAGGCTTTAAAACATAAAAGGGGCTGCTAAAATCTGTTATGCAGATTTCAGCAGCCTCTTTCGCATGGCATAAGAAAGTGCTTGGCATTTATAATTGCTACGTTTTACAGGTCTCTTGAGCATGGGCATATAAGCCTGCCGTTTGCTTTTGCCGGTGGCTTGCCCTTTTTCATATGGCATGTTTATATGGCATACTCTCTGCTATTAATTCAATGTGAATTTCCGGCTGGTGCCAAAGCTACATTTGCGCGTTAAAGATATTTTTGAGCTGGTATACAATGTCATCCATGCTCGTGCCGATATAGGAAGCTTCGTTTATGGCAGCGAGCTCTTTCAGCTCGTTGTTGGATACATTGTAGCCAAGGGCATGGATAGGCATGCCAAGGCCCCTAATCACAGGCTCAACTTTTTCGAATGCATAGTATCGGCTGCCTTTTGTTGAATCCCCATCGCTTAGCACGAACATCATAAGCTTTGCGTTTGGCACTTCCTTCTTGGCATTAACAAGCATTTCGAGCCCGACAAGGATGGCATTGTAAGTAGCTGTAGAGCCGGAAGCTGAAAGATAGTCAACAGCGTTAAGAAACTTGTTTCTCTGGGCAGCCTCAAAGCGCGATACAGGCAAGTAAATGCGCACATCAGATGAATAGCCGACAAGGCCGATGTAATTGGTGCTGCTTATGTACTGGCTGGCATGCTTTAGGGATGTTTTTAGCTCTTTTATGGGTGTGCCTTCCATGCTTCCCGACTCATCAGCAATAAATACTGCAATAACCGGCCTGCCTGCATCTTTTGCCTTTTTCCATATCGACTGGGCCTGTATAAGCATACCTCCGTCAATAGGCATGCTTTCAGCGCTGTAGCTGTCAAACTCGTTGAAGCCATACTTTGCTTTGGCTTCTGCCTGGTTTTCCGGCCTCAGGCAAAAGTCTATAAAAAGGCTTAAAGCCTGCCTTTTTTCTTCGGAGATATTGCCAATAGTGTAAATTGGGGAGTCATGCCTAACGCCAAACGGAATGAACTTCCAGTCCCGAAACTCACTTTTGAAGGAATATGCCTGGTATTCCATGGACAGGCAGTCAAGGGTGCCATTTGCAGCTTTGTTTATAAGCTCAGCTGTTGTATATGATGTTGACGGTATCAGCGCCTGGAAGGCTGACAGCTCGCTGGCAGCCTTTTCGCTTGTAAGGTTTTGCGGATCTATAGCATAAAGCATGCAGATGAGGTTGTTAAGGCCTGTAGATGAGGTATAAGGGTTAGTGTAGCCCATCAAAAGATCCCCTGCAATAACTGCCTTTAACGCTGTTTGCATTGTTATTTCAGTATATTTTTCCAGCATCATCTCATATGCCTCAGGCTTAATGAGCAGCCCTGCTGTATTGCCGCACAAGCGCTTTGCAGCCATTTCTATAGGGATGCCTTTGCTCTTTATCATCTCAGCCCAAAGCTCATTGGATGGCGTGAATGCCTCCGGGACATATTCCCCGCTGAGGATATAGTCGGTTGCTGTTCCGGAAGCCAAAGGGCGGATAGACACGCTGACAGTTTGGCCATTAATGGTTGGCATCTGCGCGTTGAAAGCCAAAGCCATATGCAAAAGCCAGCTGTCAGTCTTTACGCTGTCCGTGTCGGCAACAGCTTTTTCTGTTGAAGAAGCGATCTCAACATCGATGCTGCCATCGCCTTTGGCTGTCAATGGATAGGTGCTGATGTCCGGCATCTGGCGGCCAACTATAGCATCATGCGGATCGCTGGCTGTTATGTATGAAGACTCATCCGAATAGTCTACTTTTTTGAGAAGCGCTTTCAGGGACTCGGCGGCTTCATCATAGGTCAGCTCGCCGGAGGCCAGCCGGCAGGACGAAACTGCCAGAGACGCTATTGCAAGCGCAAATGCTATATACCGTTTAGTCTTTGTCATGTTCCTGTTCCTCCTGGAAAAGAGCTTGGCTTTTCATGCTCAGCCAGCGATTTTATTGCCTCATACAACGAATCGATCCCTATATCCCTGTCGGGCCTGGCCCGTTTGTTTTCCAAATACTCAAGCGCAGCGTACTTTATGTCCTCGTACCTTGCCATAATGGCTTCATTTCTGGCGAGGCTCTCTTTCATCTTGCCGACATGGCTCTCATAATGCCTGGCTACCGAAGGCGAGGGGGCCCAGCGCAAGATATCGTCAATGTTTCCTAAAATTGAATACCTGTCTTTTTCAAGCTCATCAAGAATCGTTTCATGAACTCCCGAGGCTTCTTTTGCCCCTGCAAATATGCGGCTGAAATCAGCAGCCATAACATCAACAAATCCCATTTGGGAAGCTGCCTGCTCAAGCAGGGGCTTTAGGCTTGGATTCATTGCCATCTGCTCTTTTATACGCTGGGCAACAGCATTTTCATCAATGCTTTCGCTTTGGCTTGCCAGCATCGACTTCATGAAGCGCTCGCTTTCTTCAGCTTCTTGCCTCCTTGTAAAGGAGATGTCTGCTATGGCCAACAATATGCATATAACAGTGAGCGCTATTGCCGAAATGCTCAAAGCAGAGCTGGCAATATTGGCTATAAGAATGCCATAGCGCACGATTAGGCCCGGCCGGAATATATATGCTGCCAATCGTGCTGCAGCTGATGCCAAAGCAAGAAACAGCGCGCCTTTCCAAAGTTTTGCCAATGCTTTCATTCTTAAGCGCTCCTTAGTTACGTGCAGCAAGCGGCTTTCGCCCATTTGCCGGGCAGGCGCAAGCTTTGCCTTTAAATTAATTATATCATGCTTGCATTGTATAGTTTCAATCCACGCGCCCATGAGGGCGCGGCTTGACAGCGCCATGAATTTTGGCACGTCGTTTCAATCCACGCGCCCATAAGGGTGATAGGAATACTCTCATAAGCTCTTCAAGAAGGCATTCCTGGCATTCTGAGGGGAAAACCTGCATGAATGCTGCATTGGAGTAGGGAAATGGCACTGTGAGGGCATAGCCTGAACAGCTTTGGCCATATGCGCCATAGTGCTTGAACTTGCCAAAGCTGGCTTCGGCGCACCCGGCAGAGTACGCCATCGGTATGTGCCCTTTGCCTTGGCCGTAAATCCTTTCCTTTGCTTTGCGCACATACTTGCGCACTGTTGATTCGCTGCCTTCCAAAGCATGCTCTTGCCTCAGCCGATCAAAAACCCTTTTTGCAGTGTGGCGCAGCTTGCGGGGCTCTTTCATGACATTTTCCAGCCAGCTGTCCACGATGGCTGTCTCGCTGTGGGGGTTCTTGCGCATCTTTTGGGCTCTAGTCGCCTTTCTGCGCATATTTTTTCACTGTGCGAAAGCTTGATCCTGTCTTTAGCGATATTTGCCGAAAAGATAAGCCTTCTACTTCACTGAAGAGTCGTGAGTTTGTTGGTTAGACTATGAAGAATCGACACGATGTCCCATTAATTGCATAGATTCCAGCATTATGCATGCTATCCTTAGTTATAACAAATGAAGGTTAGCGCAGCTGGAACCCTTGCTAAATAATTTTAGCACACAACTCAGCAGCCTGAGTAGATAGCCATGAAATTAGCCGACAAAATACTTCAAAGCCTAAGGCCAGCCTTCTCAAGGGAAAAAACATTCGGCTGGTTTGCAGTTATAGCGATAGCTTTTATGTGCGGCCCTGACAAGGGCGGCATGGCCGGAATTGTTAGAGCCCTTACACTCAGCTTTGGCAGCTACAGCTCTATTGAGAAATTTTTCCGATCAACTGCCTTCAGCGCACAAACCCTCCTTTTGTATTGGAGGCGGGCAGTGTGCGAATATGCCCCTTTGTACCGGCTTGAGGACGGCAGGGCAGTGCTTATTAGCGACGGCGCCAAGAACGCCCATGAGGGTTCTTATATGCCTGGGGTTAAGAAGCGCTCTCAGCAATCAGAAAATCGTCTGTGCCTTCATATATCTATGGGCGCTTGTGGGGAGGCCTTGGCATCGCATCTTCAGCAGGAGGGGTTTCATACTGCATACCGCTGTCTCTGACAATTCAAAATATAGTATGAGTACCACCAGTCTATTAATGGAGCCATTGTAGATCCGCTGGACATCAAGATCCCTGATATTTCGCGCTGGGAGGATTTTGTTGAGATACCGGACCTTTTTCACGCTTTGGCGCTGCGTATAGGTCGGATCGTTTGGCTGCTAATGAATCTGATATTCGTTCATATTTTTTTGCCTGCCTGTTTTCAAGTGCGCCAGAGTGCCTGGCCCTTGGTGCCGCCGTTTACACTACTTATGGAAAAATATTGGCTAAATTTCCAATTATCATGCTAAAATTGGAATGAGAATTTATTTACAGCGCGTAGCCAATCTGTTGCTGTATACGGCTATTTTTGGTACTAATTCATGATGGAGGCGAAATGAAACATTTTGCATTCAGCACGGTTATTATTTTACTGTTCGCATTGGCCTCATGCGCATCAAGCGCTCAGCTGGAAGGCACAGATGCTGATCCGGCTCCACAACTTGAGATAGACGCGCTGTACACTGAGCAGGCATCATCCACTGAGAAAATTGATGAAAGCAGAGTGGTATGGGTAGGCGGCTCTCCAACTGAAAAGGAAATAATACACGATGGGGCTGGCGAAGAATCTGATGAATCTGCCGAAAGCCCAGAGCCTTTCACTGACGCGAACGGCGTCGTTTGGCGAATTGCGCCAACGCTGGAATATCCCAGCCTTATCTATTGCCAAAGATGCGATGTGTTCGACAACAACCATTTTAACGGCCATATATTAAATAAAAAAACCGGGCAGCCTACAAGCAAGATGCATGGCGGGCATGGAGGCGTAAGCTATTATTATTATTTTGACGAGCAAAGGGGGCTTTTCGGATTCTATGCATGCTCCGAAGACGGAGCTTCATACGAAATGATGAAAAGAAGCGAGTTTTTTAGCGGTGAGCGCTTGGACACACTGTATGCCTTTCAATTAATAGACAGCAGCAACGTTCAGATAGGCCATCAGTCCTATGTACGTGTATTTGATGATGCATATTTAGGCGAAAAATACGCTCTTATATACAATAATAAGATTGTTTCCGGCTATATCTACGATGACTGTCACGGCAATAAAGCTAAGGAGTTTATGGTTTTAGGCTCTGAAGGGAAATGGGGCATAGTTGATTTGAATGGTAGCACAGCAATCCCTTTTATTTTTGATGATCTCTACATTGTCGATGATGAAACAGCCTTTGGAAGCCTTGATGGAAAATACGGGATTTTTGATGTTTTAGAAACAGCCGCCAACATGCTGCTTGAAAGCGGAATGCAATTCGACGAACCGATTCTAAAATAGCCGGATGCTATCCGCGGTGCGGGCTTTCACCAAGAGGCATTCTGCCGGCCCCGGGCGCGCTTAATAATAATTGAAATACCGGTAGCCAGCCAGTGCGCTGCCCAGGATCAAGCCTACGCCAGGCAGGCTTTGAGCAGGCTTTGAGCAAAGAGCCTGAAGTTATGCACCGTGCAGGCGACAGCATTAAAGCACTATTGCATGGCTTATTTTTTTGCCAAAGGCAATTTGATACAGCCGCGTTTTATATGCATATAGCCATCATTGCAGCAATGGAATTCATGCTCTGCTGTTTTGAACCGGCAATTTTGCAGCGCTGCCAGCCCAAAGAGCCCTAATTCAGCACGGACAAAACCTGATGAGTTAGGCGGCTACAGCCTTACAATCGCCATAAATTTGGGTGGAAGGCGTGCGCATGAAAATTTCACATATTTATTCGATCCCACAACGGTATCATCTGGCAAATTGCGTTAACACTTGATTTTAGCCGCCTCACCGTGGTTCAAAGATGCGATGCTTTCGACAACAACCCATTTATCGGCCATATTGTAAGCAAAATAAGCTTTTTCGCGAGTTCCATTTACCTTAAGGTGGAAGAGCAACACAAGCATATATAAAACATGGCAGTATTGGCAATGTTATTAGCACAGCTTTGCAAAAGCCGCAAAAATTCTGCTATAGTAAAGCTGTGGAGGCTTGATAATGAAGAAGAAACTGCCAATAAACACAGATGACTTTCCGACTGTAATAAATGAAGGCTGCTATTTTGTCGACAAATCTATGTTTGTAGCTGATATTCTGCAAAACACAGCCGACACAAAGCTCATATTAAGGCCGAGAAGGTTTGGCAAGTCTTTGAACATGAGCATGCTAAAATCCTTTCTTGAGATAGGATCGCCAAAAGAGCTCTTTCATGGGCTAGCTGTATCGGAGCTTGCTGGTTTGTGCACAGAGCACCAAAGCAGGCACCCTGTTATTTTTTTATCGTTTAAGGATATAAACGCCCGATCTTTTCCAAAAGCTCTTGATGAACTTGCATTAATAATCAGCGACGAAGCTAAGAGGCTTGGCATCGGAAACGGGTGCAGCGAGCTTGACAACAGCGAGAATGCGTTGTTTTTTAGAATGTCAGAAAAGCGCTCAGATGAAACTGACATTCAAAGAAGCCTTTGGCTTATGACAATGGCACTGTACCGCCGCCATGGCAAGAAAGCAATAGTGCTAATTGACGAATATGATGCCCCTATCAGCCAAGCCTACCAAATGGAATACTATGGCGAAATGGCGGCCCTTTTCAGAGGAATGGTTGGCCAAGCCCTGAAAAGCAACCCTTACGTTTCATTTGCAGTGCTTACAGGCGTGCTTCGCGTCTCAAAAGAGAGCATATTCTCTGGCATAAATAACATTTCAGTGTATTCCTGCCTAGACGAAGAATACAGCGCGCACTTCGGCTTTACTGAAGGCGAGGTTGCCGCCATGCTTGGCTACTATGGCTTTGAGAGCCGAATGCCTGACATGAAAGAGCACTATGACGGCTACAGGATGGGCGAGTATGAAGTTTACAACCCTTGGTCTGTTGTAAGGCAGTGCAGCGGCATGCTAACGAACAAAAACACAAAGCCCGGGCAGTTCTGGGTTAATACAGCGTCGAATGACTTGATCCGAAACATGCTTGGCCAGGATGGTTGGGAAGCGCTGGCCACAATCGAGAGCCTCATTTCAGGGGGAACAGTCAACAAAATGCTTTCAGGCACGGCAACATATAGAAACCTTGAAGCAAGCGCTTCAGGGAGCGCTGTATGGGAGATGATGCTAATGGCAGGCTACCTTACATGGGCGCGCAACACCGGAGGCCATTTCTATGATCTAAGGGCGCCTAACCAGGAAGTCAAAGACGCGCTGAGAATGGATGTGCTCGAGTGGGCTATGTCATCATTTCCAATAAGCGAAGACAAGGCTGCCAAACTGTACAGCGCATTGCTTAGCGGCAATGCGCAAGGCGCAGAGGAAACAATAAACGATGTGCTTAAGAAGGTTCTGGGCGTCAGGGATGGGGTTGTAGTCCATGACGGCTTTGGCATAGAATATGAAAGACAGTACCATTATATTGCAGCGATTCTGCTTTCCTGCAGCGGGGCATGGACAGTCCGCAGCGAAAGGGAGTCAGGGGACGGCTATTGCGACATTCTGTGCACAAGCAGAGAGTTTAACACAGCTATTGTAATAGAGGAGAAATTCTCAGCGAAAAGCAATAATGAAAGCCTTGAAAAAAAGGCTGCTGAGGCAATGGCCCAAATTGCCTGCAAAAGATATGCCGAGGGCGTAAATGAATACGACACGATTGTTGCTGTTGGCATAGCTTACGCAAGCAGAAAGTGCAGGGTACAGATAGCCAAGCTAAAGCCATAACTGTCGAAGCATCAGATGGTGTGCCACAAAAAAGCTAACCCGAAAACGTGCAGGCATTTCGGCATAATATATTTATTATTTAACGGCAATAATAAAATACATGATGCTTTAGCCTGACAAGGAATTAGCGATTCAAGGCGCGAAATGGCGCAAAAATGTTGCATCCGAGCGCATTATGAAGCCAATGCTTCACAAGGATACACTAAGCGAGCTTATTCAGCCAGGAAACATTGAGCTCCGCTCTTCGCGGCCACGCTCTGGGCTTCAGAGAGCCTTGCTTCGCCTTTTGCCGGCATAGGGCTTGCCTGCCTCTCAACCCTGCTTGTGTGGGCCCGCGCCCATAGAGCATGAAAACAGCCCGCTAAGCGATGCCAAGCGGGAGCGCATGAAAAAAATTAGCCGGATGCTGTCTGTTTGCCTGATTGCAGCGGAAATTGCGTCAAATGCCGCAGCGCCCCTTAGGCGGGCAGCAATGCCGCTTGCCCTTGGGATGGCAAGCCAGTCGCTTCTTGCGCTGATGGCCCTGGCTGCAAAAGCCCACAGCGGGGAAAACTTAAAAAACGTGACCTCGACCGATATATATTGAATACAGATTCACATTAACAAAATTTTACTATAAGTAAGTTGTAATTGCAGGGCGATACCTCAAACTTGGCTTCTTGCTTGTCGCCTTTAAGAATTTCAGCTTTTCCTATTAGCGCATTTGGATCCCTTGAAATGGAGTCAATCAAGCGGTTGATACGCTTTAGCGTTTTCTTGTCTTGGCTTTGCCAATAAGCATAGTCTTCGAATGCTTCTTGTGAAAAGGGAACTTTCACTCTTCTTCCATTGCCCTAAGCTCATCCAAGGTTTTTTCGACAGTCTTGCCTTCCTCTATCTACCGAAGCGACCTGTCTATAGCTTCCAGGTTCTCTGGGCTGTAAAAGTGGTCATCCTCAAAATCGACTAAAGTAACAGAAGGCAGCGCCCTAAGAACGGCTACCAAGTTATCCCTTATTTTTTCGTCGTTTATTTCAAGCAAAAACTTCATCCAATTGCCCTCCCCGCTGATCATAGCATAACACAGCAACAAAGCGGTTATCGCGCATCTTTTTGTTTTCGATATACTGATTCTGATTAATAATGGTTCTTGCCTGTCTTACGTGCATCTTGTCATAAGACAGGCAAGACGCACCTGGCCACAGCCCTGGCAATAAAGGCCTGCAAGAACGGCAAGCGGGCGAAATTCTTTACGGCGGCAGCGCTGGGCAACACGTTTTTGAAAAGAAAGCCTCAGGGATGCTTGGGCGGTTTATGTCCTCGCTGAAGAGCATAGGCCTGCTTGTCATCGATGAGGTTGGGTTCGTGCCGCTGCACAAGGAGTCGGTAGAGCTTGTGTTTCAAGTCATTTCTGAGTGCAAGGAAAATAAAAGCCTGATAATAACCGAACACCCTGCCCAACTGGCTGAACTCAAAAAAAGCGCGCAAAAGCGCTTTTTGCTTTCATTGCGCGGCAATCCCGCCCCTTGCTTGCCTTTATGCGCAAAATCCTGTCCTTTATGCATCTTTTTATGCAAGGTTTGGCCTGAAGCCATTTCGCCTCCAAATGGCTTTCCTTGTTTCCTCTGCAATTTCAGGTCCATAATTAACAGCGTTTATCACCGATGCGGTTAGGCTGCCGCACACATCGCTGTCAGCAATAGTAATAATGACATGCTGCGTACCAGCCCCTCAATTACTACAGTTGCGAAGAATGCCCTTTTATGTGTTCTAATGCTATTGCTATATAAGAAGGTTTTATGAATATAAAGCAAGATATAGAAAATGAATTCGAGGGCTTAATGAAAAGGATCAGGCCAAACATGAAGGGCTCAAGGACTTTTATAAATGGCAAGAAAGATACAAGGGGCCTGCTTGGCCCTGCTGAGCGCAAGAACAGCTGGCAGCTCCGCTGAGGCCGCCGGCTACAAAGACCCATACAGATTTCAGGGATTTCTGAGCAGATGATGCAGACATGGCCAGAGACGTAACAAGAAGCTATATCGCTGAAAAAATAGGCTCCGAAGACGGGTCTATAGTGACCGGCGATACCGGCTTATCAAAAAGCACTAAATCATGCGGACTCAAGCGCCAATATACCGGCACAGCAGGCCAGGCCGGAGCCTTCCTCTCATACGCGCAAAGGGGCATGCCTTAATTAACCGAAGGCTGTAAATTCCCATAGAATGGGCAAACGGCGCCGAGCGCCGAAAAGAGGACGGAAATACTCAAAGACGCAATCCGCGCAGACATCCCCTTCCGACGGTTCATTGCCGACTGCGCATACGGCGAAGCGCCGCAATTAGTTGTTTCGCTCCGTAGGGCAACACTCTAGAAAATATGCCGAAATCGCGGAGCTGCAATGGACTGGCCAAACCTTCTTTGAAGAGGCCAAAGAGCTGGCCGGCCTTGATCACTACGAGGTTCGAACATATTCAGCCTGGCACCGCCATGTAACTTTGTCGTGCGCAGCAATGGCGCTTTTAACGGCATTATCGGCAAATACGCACAGCAAAGCGCTTTTTGAGAGGAGCAGCGCAGGAAGATCCAGCCTTGAGGCCTTTAAAAAGGGGCGAAATTTGGCCGTGTAAGCAAGCAGGATGTTCGAAAGCTCTTCAGTGGCACCATTGGAACAAAAAACCTAAAATACGGAAAAAACACTGTTCACAACTGTAGTACTGATCGGCAATTCTGCAGCGCTGCCAGCCAGTTCTCTAATGCAGCTCGGCTGCTTTAGCGCTTTTCCTGTTCGCAACAATTTATCGCTTTTGATATCGCTTCAGCATGCTTCATTACAAATGCTACAATCTTTGGAATTTCACTTGCCTTTAGCTGTAGCCATGTCTTCCCGTGCGAGCTATAAAAATACTTGCCGCCTGATTTCCTAAGCGTTGTAAAAGCCTTCTCCAGGGCGTAATCAGCTTCATTGGCGAATGTAAGGCTGTAGCCGCCTAACTCATCAGGCTTTGCATACTTTTCAAAATTCTCAAGGAAAGCTAAGGCCTCCTGCATCGTTTCGATTCTCAACAGGCCATTTTCATTTTCATCAGTGCTTTCAGCTTGTAGCAAGTAGGCAACAGCATCGCTGAGGCTCATCCCCAGATCCTGCATATCATTTTTAAAAGCGCTTATCTTTTGCATTATCAGGCCATAGCGAAAATACAGTATCCATTCTTCATTTTCTGTTATGAATGTGCCCAGCCCCGCTTTTGCCTCGACAAGCGACAGCTGCTCAAGCTGGGCATATGCCCTGCTGACAGTGTCAGGGCTTACCCCCTCTGATTTAGCCATGCTGCGCACAGAAGGCAGCTTTTCGCCCTTCTGGTAGATGCCGCTTGCTATTCTAAAGCAGATTTCCTGTGCAATTTTATCGCTTATAGGCTGTGGAGAAATGTAAATGTTTTGCATTGTTGCGAATGCTCCTTTAATTTTAGTGTACTGGTGTTATAATACACCAGTACACTAAAAAATACCACTAAAGGTTGCCCGAATATATGGATAACGTTTTATGCTGATTTGAAATAGCATAAGCTTATCCAATTAAGGGAATGCATGCGCAATATTACAAATTTCACGCTACTAATGATTTATCCTAGTTAAGTTAGGCAAAAAGGGCGGAGTAAAAACTGCTCAAAAAAGAGTTGACTTCACTGAAAAAAAATCGTATAATTTATTTTCACATGAATAGAACCTTTAATAAAAAAATTGACAAGAGGGGCGCTTTATTATCAAGAGTTTATCAAACGCAGGCTTGAATGTAAAGTGCATTTTTTCTGTGCAGCAATTACCAGCCAGCGCTCCCGCAAAGAGCGGCGCCTTGGCTGCAATGCGCCTGATGGCCAGCTAGTATATATATATCCTGAATCTAGCCGTCTATGCACAGATTTCGGCTTTTTTAAAGCCAAACCGTCCAACAGCCGGGGTTTGCCCCTTTGGGGAAGCCTTTTGCTTTCCAGCAAACACAAAGGCATGTTTATGAGTTTACAAAGGAGAAAAGCTACTCGTGGTAAATCCTGAAAGGATCGGAAATAGGACGAGAATGAGTTTCTCCAGGATAAAGGATGTTATGCCTCTTCCATACCTTATTGAGCTGCAAAAATCATCTTACAACTGGTTTTTAAACAGGGGTTTGCGAGAGGTGTTTGACGACATTAACCCGATAAGCGACTTTTCGGGCAACCTTTTCCTGGAATTTGTTGACTACTCTATGGAAGGCGAGCCGAAGTATTCTGTCGAAGAATGCAAAGAGCGTGACGCTAATTATTCGGCATCGCTAAAAATTAAAATCCGCCTTACCAACAAGCAGACTGGGGAAGTCAAAGAGTCTAGCATTTTCATGGCGGACTTTCCGTTAATGACAAACAGAGGCACATTTATCATCAACGGAGCCGAAAGAGTGGTTGTCAGCCAGCTGGTGCGCTCGCCTTCTGCCTATTTTTCGCGAGAGACTGACAAGCATGGCAAAGACCTTTATTCCTCGCAGATCATACCGAATAGAGGCGCCTGGCTTGAGTTCGAGACTGACAGCAACAACATCCTGTATGTGAGGGTGGACAGAACGAGAAAGATCCCGATAACTGTCCTTGCCAGATCCCTTGGGCTGGGGACAAACACTGAGATCATTGACTACTTTGGCGAAACAGACAAGCTTCTGGCAACACTTGCCAAAGACGCTGCATACGACGAGGACACCGGCCTCACAGAGATATACAAAAAGCTAAGGCCCGGCGAGCCGGCTTCTGCTGACAGCGCAAGGCCGCTGTTTAACTCCATGTTCTTTGATCCCAAAAGATATGACTTAATGCTGGTTGGCCGCTATAAGCTTAACAAAAAGCTTTCAATAGCCACCAGAATTGCCGGCCACACCAGCGCAGAGACCTTAATAAGCCCCTTAACCGGCGAAGTTTTGGCCGAAAAGGGCGAAACCTTTACCGAAGAGTCTGCCAAAGCAGTGCAAAACGCCGGCATAAACAGAGTCAGGCTTGAGCTTGACGATGGCAAAACCATCAACGTTATCGGAAACAACACTGTTGATCCAAACGTTTACGGCTTGCCGTTTGACACCGAAGGGATTGACACATCAGAAATGCTCTATCTTCCTGAGCTAAAGAAAATTCTTGAATCTGAGGACACTCCTCAGCAAATGAGAATAGCTTTTATTGATTCCAATACAAAGCTTCTTCCCAGAACGATAACAGCTGATGATGTATTTGCTTCAATAAACTATAACATCGGCCTTGACTACGGCGTTGGCGAAATAGACGATATAGACCATCTCGGAAACCGCCGCCTCAGAAGCGTCGGCGAGCTGCTCCAAAACCAGTTTCGCATCGGCCTTTCAAGGCTTGAGAGGGTTGTCAGGGAAAGAATGGCGACAAGCGATCCAACAGAGATATCACCGACAATGCTTGTTAACATCCGGCCTGTATCTGCATCCCTGAAAGAGTTCTTTGGCTCTTCGCAGCTCTCGCAGTTTATGGACCAGACTAACCCCCTTACCGACCTGACCCACAAAAGAAGGCTTTCAGCCCTGGGCCCCGGCGGGCTGTCAAGAGAGAGGGCGGGCTTTGATGTCAGGGACGTTCACCATTCCCATTACGGCAGAATATGCCCGATAGAGACGCCTGAAGGTCCTAATATCGGCCTGATTGGATCTATGTCGACTTATTCCCAGGTCAATAAATATGGTTTTATTGAAACCCCGTACAGGAAAGTCGTAGACGGGAAGGTTACGAAAGAGCTGCAATTCCTTGCAGCCGACGAGGAAGGCCGCTACACCATAGCGCAGGCCAATGAGCCCCTAAGCGATGGCGGCGACTTCCTAAATGACCGCATAACCGGAAGGGCAGGCAAAAACCGCGACTTTGTGACAGTGCCTGCAAGCGAGATAGACTATATGGACGTTTCGCCGAGGCAGATTGTATCTGTTGCAACCTCCCTTATACCTTTCCTGGAAAACGACGACGCCAACCGCGCCCTGATGGGCGCCAACATGCAAAGGCAGGCAGTGCCCTTGCTGCAGCCTGAAGCGCCGGTTGTAGGCACAGGCATAGAATACAGGGCAGCGCTTGACTCCGGCGTATGCATTATAGCTGAGGAAGACGGAATAGTCGAAAAAGTTACTTCAACAGAAATTGTTGTAGCCAACTACGACAAGACCGAGAGGCAGCGCTACGGGCTGCTTAAGTTCAAGCGTTCCAACCAGGGCACATGCATAAACCAGCGCTCAATTGTAACGCTGGGCCAGCAGGTGAAAAAAGGCGATATTATAGCTGACGGCCCATCAACCGACAATGGGGATTTGGCCCTGGGCAGAAATGTCCTGGTAGGGTTTATGACATGGGAAGGCTATAATTTTGAGGATGCCATCCTGATTAGCGAAGAGCTTGTTCGCGATGACGTATACACCTCTATTCATATAGAAGAGTTCGAAGCCGAGGCTCGGGAGACTAAGCTCGGGCCTGAGGAAATGACCCGGGAGATACCCAATGTTGGCGAGGATTCGCTAAAGAACCTCGACAGCAGGGGGATTATCAGAATCGGGGCTGAAGTCACAAGCGACGATATCCTTGTAGGAAAAGTTACCCCGAAAGGCGAAAGCGAGCTTTCTGCCGAAGAAAGGCTCCTCAGGGCAATATTCGGCGAAAAGGCGAGGGAAGTAAGGGACACCTCCCTTAAAGTCCCCCACGGTGAAAGCGGCATTGTTGTTGACGTAAAGGTATTTACGCGGGAAGCAGGCGATGAGCTCAAGCCCGGCGTCAACAAGCTTGTAAGGGTATATGTTGCAGTAAAAAGAAAAATCTCCGTAGGCGACAAGATGGCAGGCAGGCATGGAAACAAAGGAGTTATCTCAAGGATACTTCCTGTTGAGGATATGCCGTTTTTGCCTGACGGAACGCCGCTTCAAATAGTGCTCTCACCGCTTGGCGTCCCGTCCCGAATGAATATCGGCCAGGTGCTTGAAGTGCACCTCGGCCTTGCTTGCAGGGCTCTTGGGTGGGAAGTGGCCACCCCTGTTTTCGACGGCGCAAACGAAGAGGACATTATGGAGCTGCTCGAGCAGGCAGGATTTGACGCAAGCGGCAAAATCGATTTGTATGACGGCAGGAGCGGCGAAAAATTTGCCAACCCTGTAACTGTCGGATATATGTATATGCTCAAGCTGCACCACCTTGTTGACGACAAGATGCACTCTCGCTCAACAGGCCCTTACTCCCTTGTTACGCAGCAGCCTCTCGGGGGCAAAGCCCAATTTGGCGGCCAGCGCTTTGGGGAGATGGAGGTTTGGGCACTTGAAGCATATGGCGCTTCAAACGTTCTTCAGGAAATCCTGACTGTAAAGAGCGATGACATTACAGGCAGGGTAAAAGCTTACGAGGCTATCATCAAAGGCGAAAACATTCCTGAGCCTGGAATACCAGAGTCATTTAAAGTGCTCATGAAGGAATTCCAGTCACTGTGCCTTGACATAAACGTGCTAAACGAGAACGGCGATATAGTGGATCTCGTAGATGACTCGGATCTGAGCCCGACCCACATCATGCAAAAGGTTGACAATGACATTGCAACTATGGAGTATGATGACGACTTTGCAGAAGAGGCAGCCCCGCCCCCGCCTGAAGCGCAGGGGACAGAGGCCCTGCTCAATGCTATTGCCAGCTCTATAAGGCCGGAAGACGACGACAGCGATGACCTCCTTGATGATGACGATGCTGACATCGATCTCTTGGAGGACGATGACGACGATGACATTGATCTTCTGCTCGATGACGATGATGAGGGCGATGATGCCGGAGAAGATGGGGAAAGCATCGATCTTTCCTTGCTGGCCGGCATTCAGGATGAGCCGGAATTGGAAGGCCTGGAGGATGAGCCTGAAGAGGATTTAAGCGCTTTAAGCGATGACGGGCTAATCCTTGAAGAGGATGAAGAGGACGAAAGCATTTTTAGCGAAGACATCGTTCCGCTTTTCGACGAAGAAGAAGATGGCGATGAAAGCATCTTTGGCGAGCAAGACTTTAGCGGCCTGGGAATCGATGAGAGCGATCTAATTAATAATGAGGATGAATTCTAGCACCAGAGCTATATTCAATTCAAAAGGAGGGGCGCGCATTCCCTGGCCGGCAGGAAAGCCGGCTATGCGCGGCATTGATGAACGAGCTTAATAATTTTAAAGCCATAAGGATAGGCCTGGCTTCCTCCGACAAGATACGCGAGTGGTCTTACGGCGAAGTGAAGAAGCCTGAGACAATTAACTACAGAACAAGCAAGCCGGAGAAAGATGGGCTTTTCTGCGAAAAGATCTTTGGGCCCATGAAGGATTGGGAGTGCCATTGCGGAAAGTACAAGCAAGTCAAGAACAAAGGCGTTATATGCGATCGCTGCGGCGTTGAAGTTACCAGATCAAAAGTCAGGCGCGAGCGCATGGGCCATATAGAGCTTGCTGCCCCTGTAACCCATATCTGGTACTTTAAAGGCATACCAAGCCGCATTGGAATAATCCTTGAGATTTCTCCAAGGGATCTTGAAAGGGTAATCTATTTCGCTGCATATATTGTCACAGATCCCGGCAATTCCCCGCTGGAGCCAAAACAGCTTCTGACAGAGAACGAGTACAAAGAAAACAAGCTGAAGTTTGGAAGCGCCTTTACCGCAAAGATAGGCGCAGAGGCAATACTGGATCTTTTAAAGCAGGTTGACCTTGATGAAGAGGCTGTGTCGCTTAAGGAGATCCTGAGAACCGGATCAGGGCAGAAAAAGATAAAAGCAATAAGAAAGCTAGAAATCGTAGAGGCTTTCCGCTCTTCCGGCAACAAGCCGGAATATATGATTCTATCGGCAGTGCCTGTAATACCGCCTGAGCTAAGGCCAATGGTTATGCTTGACGGAGGGCGCTTTGCGACAAGCGATCTCAATGACCTTTACAGGAGAGTCATCAACAGAAACAACAGGCTTCAAAAGCTGCTTGACCTGAACGCCCCTGACATTATCATCCAAAATGAAAAGAGGATGCTGCAGGAAGCTGTAGACGCCCTCATTGACAATGGCAGAAGGGGAAGGCCGGTAACCGGTCCCGGAAACCGCCCTCTTAGGAGCCTTTCTGACATGCTTAAGGGCAAGCAGGGCCGATTTCGCCAGAACTTGCTCGGCAAGAGGGTCGACTATTCAGGCAGATCCGTTATAGTCGTAGGCCCTGAGCTTAAAATGTACCAGTGCGGCTTGCCAAAGGAAATGGCTATTGAGCTGTTCAAGCCTTTTGTAATGAGGGAGCTTGTTAAACGCAAGTTGGCGCTTAACATTAAGAGCGCCAAGCGCATGGTTGAAAAGCAGGCCTCCCAGGTATGGGACGTGCTTGACGATGTTATAAAGGACCACCCTGTTCTGCTCAACAGAGCGCCAACGCTGCACAGGCTTGGCATACAGGCTTTTGAGCCGGTGCTTGTCGAAGGAAGGGCAATAAAGCTTCACCCGCTGGTATGCACTGCGTATAATGCCGACTTCGACGGCGATCAAATGGCAGTTCATGTCCCTTTGTCTGTTGAAGCGCAGTCTGAGGCAAGGATACTTATGCTTGCTGCATACAATATCCTCAAGCCCCAAGACGGAAGCCCTGTATGCTCGCCATCACAGGATATGATTCTCGGAAGCTACTTCATGACCTTGGAAGACACCAATGCAGTAGGCACCGGAAAAGTGTTTGCTGACCTTGCTGAAATGGAGATGGCTTACTTTAATGGCGATATTGGCCTTCATGCAAGAATCAGGGTCAGAATAGAGCGGGAATGGGAAGGCGAGCTGCATTATAAACTTGTTGAAAGCACTGTCGGGCGCTTCCTGTTCAACGAGATAATACCGCAAGGGCTCGGGTTTGTTCCTAGGGATACCTTGGACGATCAATTCGCCCTTGAAATAGATGAAGTAATTGACAAATCGACACTCTCAAAGATCGTCTACAACTGCTTCATTAATTATGGCGCAGCCAAGACTTCTGTGGTGCTCGATGATATAAAGAGAAACGGCTACAAATATTCGACAATATCAGCTGTGACTGTTGGAATAGCAGACATGCAGGTTCCTGACAGCAAGACCGAGATACTGCAGCAAGCCGACATTGAAGTTGACAAGATATACAAGCAGTACTCAAAGGGCCTGTATACGGATGCTGAGCGCAAGCGCAGGACAATTGAGGTTTGGACCAAAGCCACAAACGATGTTACAGCAGCCCTTATGAACAACCTTGACCCGAGGAACCCGATAAACATGATGGCAAACAGCGGAGCCAGAGGATCCCAAAACCAGATCCGCCAGCTTGCCGGCATGCGCGGGCTTATGGCTTCGCCAACAGGCGAAATAATAGAGCTGCCTATCAGATCCAACTTCCGCGAAGGCCTCGACATGCTTGAGTTCTTCATCTCTACGCATGGCGCAAGAAAAGGCCTGGCTGACACTGCTCTGAGGACAGCTGAATCAGGCTATCTGACAAGAAGGCTAGTTGACGTATCGCAGGATCAGATCATTCGCGAGCATGACTGCGGCAGCGAAGAAGGCTTTATTGTTGAGTCAGTCAAAAACGGCGATGACGAGATTGAAAGCCTCTCCGAGAGAATCCGCGGCCGCTATTCGTGCGAAGATATCTTCGATCCGGTTGACGGCACCCAATACGCTGAAAAGGGCGAGATCATTTCTGTGCGCGATGCTGAAAGAATAGAAAAAGCCGGCATCGAAAGAGTGTCCATAAGGACAGTGTTTAACTGCAATTCGTCGATAGGCGTTTGCCAGAAGTGCTATGGAATGGATCTGACAACAATGCAGCCGGTAAATATCGGCGAAGCTGTCGGAACAATAGCCGCACAGTCGATTGGCGAGCCTGGAACCCAGCTTACGATGCGCACCTTCCATACCGGCGGCGTAGCCGGCGCAGAAGACATCACCCAAGGCTTGCCGAGGGTTGAGGAGCTTTTCGAGGCTCGCAAGCCTAAAGGCGTTGCCACTATAGCTGAGATAAGCGGGCTTGTATCAATATCTGAAGGCAAGAAGAGAGCCAACCTTGTTGAAATCGCAAATGAGGAAGGCGAAACGCGCTCTGTTGAAATCCCTGCCGGAGAATCGCTTATCATCAAGCAGGGCGATTATGTAAACGAGGGCGACCCTCTGACAAAAGGGTCCATCAACCCTAATGACCTGCTTGCCATTAAGGGCATTGACGGGGTCCAAAGGTACATCCTTCAGGAAGTGCAAAAGGTGTACCGCCTCCAAGGCGTTCATATAAGCGATAAGCACATAGAGCTTATTATCCGCCAAATGCTCAGGAAATTTAAAGTTGATGAGCCTAATGACACAGAGCTTCTTCCCGGATCTCTTGTAGACAGGTTCGAATATGAGCAGTCAAACGCCATTGCAATAAGCAACGGCATGAAGCCGGCTGTCGCAACAAGGGTTCTGCTTGGCATTACCAAGGCATCGCTGGCTACTACTTCCTTCCTGTCTGCGGCTTCATTCCAGGAAACCACCAGGGTTCTTACTGATGCTGCCATAAAGGGCAAGGTTGATCCGCTGCTTGGCCTAAAAGAGAACATTATCATCGGAAAGCTGATTCCGGCAGGCACCGGCATAAAAAGCTACACGAATATCGAAATGCTTGCTGATGAGCCTGAAGAAGACGAGTTTTATGACGATGAAGACGAAGATGAAGACGAGAGCGATGACATGGAGCTTTGGGACGATGCTGCATATGACGAAGCTGAGTATGCAAATATCGGCGATACAACCAATAGCTAGTGCATATTTTGCGTAGCCAGGAATATCGCCTCCCACCCGTCAAACGGGTGGTTCGGGGAGCGGCCTGTAAGGCCGTGATACCGACTGCGCCTCAAGGCGCTGTCAGGGGCCCGGTGGTTTGCTTGAAAAAAAGCCAGCAGCATTATTGGGCCCCTGACGGACTGCCTCTGGCTCGTGGCGGCCCCTAAAAGGGGCTTTTGTATTGCCTGCTGCCCCTAAAGGGGCTCGTGCTAGTTGCCGAACGGGTCTTCATATTCCTTTACGCTTAGCTTGTCCAGTGCAATATCGTGTGATTCCTGTTCCTGTATGTATTTCCTTATCGTCGCATCATTAAGCCCTACTGTACTCACATAATACCCTTCAGCCCAAAAATGCCGGTTGCCAAATTTATACTTCAGATTCGCATGCTTGTCAAAGATCATTACGCGCTCTTTCCCTTCAGATACCCCATGAAGCTCGATACGCTATACTTGGGCGGAATCTCTACAAGCATATGTACATGGTCCGGCATCAGATGCCCTTCGATAATCTTTACTCCTTTGTAATCACACAGTTTCCTTAATATTTCGCCTACACTTTCGCGGTATTGACCATATATTGCTTTTCGTCTATACTTAGGCGTAAACACTATATGGTATTTACAAAACCATTTGGTGTGGGATAAGCTGTTTGCTTTATTAGCCGTAGCGTTAGCCGCCTTTCATTTTAATATGGGCCCAACACTCCATATTATGCCATGAAAGGCGGCCCCACTGTATAACTTTTTGACTCTCACCCGCATAGCGGGTGGTTTTTTGTCGAAAGGCAGCCATGCTGCTTCGCGGCATGCCCCTCTTTCGACAGGCTAAAGCCAAGGGCTACAAATAAAACAAGGCAGAGTACGAAACTCCTGCCTTGTTTTTCATTAGCCAATACAGCAATGCATTTTGCCCAAGGATTGCGTGCATGTCTAGCATTAGCAGAGTTTGGTTATCCAGCTTTCAGAAAAAGTGTAGCCATTTCAGCCGTTTCCAGTGTTGCCATGCTTTACGAAACCTAGATGCTCATCAATTTCTGCTTGGAGCACATCCTCGTTGTTCAATAAAATCTCTTTAAGCGCGTCCTGAATGTCAGCGGCACTGCTGGTATGTTGTAGCAATAAATCGCGATAGCAAAGTCTCTACACGTTTTTATTTGCCATAGTCTAGATACAGGCCATTTGCGCTTATCGAATCTGTAACACTGGTTCGGGTAATTGTTGACCCTTTATTTACGATGAACTTGCTGCGATCTCCTACTACTATCCCTTTCGCTGTTGTGTTGATACCCTTGCTAAGCGTAAAAGAAGCAGAGTTGCTTTCTATCACACCCCCATATATAACTTCCAGCTGCTTCTCAAACCCGCTAACAGTGCAATTGCCTAACGTGATAATTGTAGCACCGTAATCTGCCCTGATTCCTGACAAGCCAGTAGCTGTATAAGCATGTGCCCTATCTGGAGAAGCTCATACATGCACTCGTTTGTGCTGCGGTCCCAGCTCCCCTAAGGGCAAAGCCAAGGATGATTTTTGCCAATATGCACGCCATAGAGCGCCTTGCGCCTTTCCTTTTGTCCAGGCTTTCTATATCGCAAAGCATGCCAGCCAGATCAGGCATGTATTCTT
>Ga0082212_10000694_pt1 | contig 48982 bp, 44 predicted proteins | sample TergutNt197P3_FD_71548 | JGI IMG/M metagenome (GOLD analysis project Ga0082212, IMG submission 71548) | Neocapritermes taracua P3 segment gut microbial communities from Petit-Saut dam, French Guiana - Nt197 P3 | ecosystem: Host-associated > Arthropoda: Insects > Digestive system > Gut ... | reverse complement strand
TAAAAAAGGCGCATTGCTGCGCCTTTTTGGTTTTTTAAATCCTTACGGGACGGGAAATGAACTATTTTCCCAATTGGTGTACTGCAACTGTTTCGGTTTTACTTCCCGCTGTTATTGTAATGGTTGCTGTGCGGCCCCTGGGGTCTGTATTGAGGGGAGCGGTAACAGTTATATTACCGTTACCTGTTCCGGAGGAAGCCGAAACCGTACACCAACTCTGGTTGCTGCTTACTGTCCAATCTGTGTTGGAGGTAATCGTAAACGGCGAGGTTCCGCCGGCGTTAGGAATAGTTATCGATGTTGGCGCTACCGTAAGGGTAGGCGCAGGCGTTACTGTTAGTAAGGCGGTGTTGCTACCGGTTATGCCATCCGAATTGGTTATTCGGCAAAAATAACTGCCCCACATTCCCGTAGTAACATTCGTCAGCGTCAGTGTTGCTGCAGTTGCGCCTGATATTTCCCCAAAAAAGTCATTTTTAAACCACTGATAAGTCATCGGAGTGGTACTGGAAGCCTCTACTGTGAATGTTGCATTCTGTCCCTCAACAACAGTGATATTTTCGGGTTGTTTAGTAATAATAGGTCTCGCGGTTACGTTAATATCAAAATTCTGTGTGTATGGCGTGGTTGCCGTTGCGCCGTTGGCTATGGTTGCCACCACTTTTATTATTCCTGCGCCTGTGGCGCTTGCCTGTCCGCTGCTAACCGTTGCGCCCGCCGCTGTGCTGCCTGTTCCAAGGCTCCAAACTATTGTTTTGTTGGTGGCATTCGAGGGGTAAACCTCGCCCGAGAGCGTAAGAGGAACTCCAGCGGTTGCAATTGTTGTCTCAATGCCAATATACATAACCGCAACAAAGGGTGTTCCCGCTGCATTTACGGTTATCCCCGCCGCGCTGCTTGCTGTTGTGGCGGTCTTGGTTCCGGTGGCAGCGTTGTTGGTGTTGGTAACAACAACATAATAGTACCTTGTGCCTGTGGCAGTGGTGGGCGGAGTGTAACTCGCCGAGGTAGCGCTGCTTATCGCTGTGCCGCCGGTGTTGCTGTTGGCGGTATTGCTGTACCATTGGTACGAGAGTGTTCCGCCATCGCTTACCGAGGCTGTTACCGTGAGAGGTGCGGCTGTAGCGTTCTGAGTGTAACTTGCACCCGCAGGCTGTGCGGTAATATTGGGAGCCTGCGCATTAACCGACGAGGCTGCAGCTCCCGCCTGTGTTACCGTTACCTTAGCCGAGCCGAAGCCCGTAGCAGAGACCGTTACTTCGGCGCTGCGCGAGGCAGTTGCCGTGTTAGCCTGAGCCGTTACGGTAACACTCTGATTTCCGTTGCCCGATGTGGGCGACACACTGAGCCACGATGTGGCATCGGAAGGAACGGCAACGCTCCATGCTATGTTAGCAGTTACCGCAAAGGTTTTACTTTCGCCCGCCGCCGCAAAACTGAGCGCATTTGCGCCAATCTCAAACTGGTCGGGTGTTTCCGGTTTGCTGTCCTTATCCGAACAGCCGTAAAAGCCGAGCGTAATACTCATTATCGCCGCGGCAAGGTAAAAAAGGTGCTTTTTCATTGTTGAAATTATTGGTTGTTAATGTTTATTTTCGTTTTAATGGTCGTTTTTTAGTTATGAATTATGAGTTATGAGTTTCGTCAATTGCGAGGAGTGGAACGACGAAGCAATCCATGTTTCTTTTTCCGTCATCCTGATACTGAATCAAGTTCAGCATTTTCAGAATCCCCTGTTTCAGGGGTTTGCGAGTCAAGCCCACAATAACGTGTAAGGTCCTGATTTGTTTCACCGTTTGCCGCTTTCCAACTCATAACTGTTTTCTTCTGCAAAGATATAAATAAAATTTTTCAAAAAATAAAAAATAATTATAAATTTAAGAGTTGGGGGACAACGTTATTGCGAACGCAGTGAAGCAATCCATACTTGTAACTCGTAACTTGTAACTCATAATTAAAAAAGAGCGTTGGAAAAAGATTTTTAGTATCTTTGTGCCATGGAAAAAGGATGGAAAGAAGTATTCATGACCACTCATGAGTACAAAGCCGAAATAGCAAAAGAGATTTTGGAAGACGAAGGAATCAGCGTAGTGGTTGTAAATCAGAAAGATACTGCTTATAAAGTGTTTGGTGAGATACATATTTATGTACAGGACGAAAACGCTGAACAGGCAGATAAACTTCTTAAAAACATAAAGCATTGAATGAATTTTTTAAACGTTCGCTTACCGGAATTATTTTTGTAGCGGTAATTTTAGCGGGCACAACGATACATCCACTGATTTTCCCCCCGGTTTTTCTTACTTTCCTCGTGCTTACTCAGTATGAGTTTTATAAACTTATTGAAAAAGCAGGATACATACCTCAAACTTTAGTAGGCTCCGTGCTTGGCGGACTATTTTTTATACTTTGTAACTTAACTGTTCAGAAAATTATTCCACAACAGTACTGCCTTCTCATTTTGCCTGTTATCATTTTTATTTTTCTTTTTGAAGTACTGCGAAAGAAGCCAGATACCCTTCAAAACAGCATGTTAACGCTTGGCGGATTTGTTTACACGGTAATCCCGTTCAGTTTGCTGAATTTTATTGTTTACCCCGGCTTTCCGAACGACAACCGGTTTAATCCATGGATTTTAATCGGTATTTTTATTATTGTGTGGGCATACGATTCAATGGCTTACGCCGGCGGTACTTTGTTCGGAAAACATAAAATATTTAAAACTATATCACCAAAAAAATCGTGGGAAGGATTAATCTCAGGAGCTATTTTTGCCACAATAGCAGGTATTATGAACGCGGTAATATTCCAGTCGCTGACCATATTTAACTGGATTGTTTCTGCAATCATAATCGTTGCATTCGGAACCATTGGCGATGTATTTGAATCGAAAATAAAGCGCGACCTGAACATAAAGGATTCAGGAAACATTTTGCCCGGGCACGGCGGTTTTCTCGACCGTTTCGACAGCCTGCTTTTTGCCATACCTGTTGTATATATCTGGTTAATATTAGGAGGAAACATTTAAATGAAACTACACAAAGAAGGACTAAAAATAATACCGGCAGCCTTTTTATTTATATTAGTTATCGACGCTGTTATTTATTTCTTTTTGAAAGATTTTCTGATTTTTTATTTACTGATAGCGGCATCGCTTGTATTGGCAGCGCTGGTGGTGTATTTTTTCAGGGTGCCAAACCGAAAACCCGATGTTAACGAGAACCACATTCTTGCCCCGGCTGACGGCAAAATTGTAGCCATTGAACCGGTATTCGAAAAAGAATATTTTAAAGACGAGCGCATACAGATTTCCATTTTTATGTCGCCGCTAAATGTTCACCAAAACCTTGCACCTGTTGGCGGAGAGGTAGTTTATGTGAACCATATTCCGGGTAATTTTTACTGTGCTTTTGCGGCCAAATCTTCCGAAGAAAACGAACGCTGTTCAACCGTTTTCAGGATGAAAAACAATACTGAAATTTTATCGCGGCAAATTGCAGGCGCGGTTGCCCGCCGCATTGCAACATACAAAAAACCGGAAAACACAATTGAACAGGGGCAGGAATACGGATTTATCCGATTTGGCTCGCGCGTTGATGTTTTTGTTCCGAAAGATGTAAAAATTAACGTGAAGCTGAATCAGAAATCAGTTGGTGGAAAAACTGTACTTGCTTCATTTTCTTGAGTAATAAATGAAAAAAATTATCAGCCAAATACCCAATTTTATTACTTCACTGAATATGGTTTCAGGGTTGGCGGCTGTTGTTTTTGCCATCAACGGGCAGCTCGTATGGGCAGGAACTTTTATCTGTCTTGCAGCCGTTTTCGACTTTTTAGACGGATTTTCAGCACGCCTGCTAAAAGCCTATTCCGAAATAGGGAAACAGCTTGATTCGCTGGCAGATATGGTTTCGTTTGGTGTTGCGCCCGGCGCTATACTTTTTACCCTGCTCAAATTCTCAATGTTTGAAATAAACCGGTCTGTTTACGAAATTTCGGCGAATTGGTATGAGTGGCCGGTACTTTTTTCGGCTTTTTTAATACCTGTTTTTGGAGCTATCAGGCTGGCACGATTTAATGTAGCCCCCGCAGAAAGCACTTTTTTCAGAGGATTACCCATTCCTGCCAATGGAATTTTTTGGGCTTCGCTTGGGCTAATGACAGGGAATGTTGAATATAATCAGGTTTTTTTTGGAACAATTTTTCCGGTAAAAAATCTTGTGTTCTTTGGCGTATTCATTTCTGCAATGATGGTAAGTAACCTGCCCATGTTTTCGCTCAAATTCAAAACAATGGGGTTCAAAGACAACTGGTTTCGCTATCTTTTTATTGTTATGGCTTTGGGATTGATACTCTTCTTTAAATTTTTCGGATTAGCTCTCTGTATTTTTACCTATATTTTTCTGAATACTTTATTTTATTTTTTCAAGGTAAAATACAAATAATCAATAATTTCCCGATTGTTTTATTGTATCTGATATTCCGGTAAATTATTTTAGCGGCGCCGCAAAACGCAAAACATCCTCATCGGTTATCTTCTTATCGCACAAAATAATAAGTCTTTCAATTACATTCCTGAATTCGCGTATGTTTCCCGTCCAATTAATTTTCTGTAATTCAGAAATCGCATTATCGGTTATTTCCATTTCGGTTTTGCCATGCTCGCTGCAAATTTGCTTGATAAAATAATCGGTTAACAGCGGAATATCTTCAATCCTCTGGTTTAAAGTGGGAACATTGATTAAAATTACGCTTAGCCTGTGGTACAAATCTTCGCGGAATTTATTTGCTGCAATTTCTTCGGCAAGGTTTTTATTGGTGGCCGCAATAACACGAACGTCAACTTTAATTTGCCCATCTCCGCCAACACGACTAATCACGTTTTCCTGAAGCGCCCGCAAAACCTTTGCCTGCGCCGACAGGCTCATGTCGCCAATTTCGTCCAAAAAAAGAGTGCCTCCGCTGGCCTGTTCAAATTTTCCCTTGCGTTGTTTAACCGCTGATGTAAACGAGCCTTTTTCATGCCCAAACAATTCGCTTTCAATTAATTCCGAAGGAATTGCCGCGCAGTTTACTTCTACAAAAGGCCCCGACGCTCGATTACTCATTTCGTGAATCCGGCGGGCAACCAATTCTTTTCCGGTACCGTTTGCGCCTGTTATCAAAACGCGGGTATCGGTTGGCGCCACACGGTCGGCCATGTCGATTGCAGCTTTTATTGCTTCCGATTCGCCAATAATTTCAAACTTTTTACTGACCTTTTTTTTCAGGATTTTTGTTTCGGAAACTAAGTTCGACTTATTAACCGCATTCCAGATAGTAATAAGCAGCCGATTCAAATCAAGTGGTTTTTCAATATAATCGAAAGCCCCTTTTTTGATGGAATCTACAGCTGTATCGATGTTTCCGTGCCCCGAAATCATAACAACAGGTGTGTCGGGAGCCAATTTTGTTAACTGCTCCAACACTTCAATACCATCCATTCCCGGCATTTTTATGTCGCAAAGAATCATGGCATATTCCGCGTTTTTTACTTTTTCAATCCCTTTTAAGCCGTCTTCAGCCAAATCAACTTCATATTTTTCATATTCCAGAATATCTTTCAGAGTGTTCCGGATGCTACGTTCATCATCAATTACAAGAATTCTTGACATGGTTTTTCATATATTTATTTTCAACAAGTAAAAATAGTTTTAGCAATCGGAATAAAAAATTATGAAGAATATTTTTCTTCGGAAATTAAGCTAAGCTGATTGACTTTCTTTTTCAAAACATTAAAAATATTGGGAACCCTAATCGCTATTCGGAATTATTTTTTGAGAAAACATCGCTATATTTGCAAGAGTTAATTTGCAATAATCACCATTTGTACCGTTTATTGCAAAAAAGAAAGAAATGGTTGTTTGATGAAAAATAGCTGTAATTAAATAACTTACAAATCAATAAATACATGAGTGCCATTCCTTTTATTGATATTCATACCCATTCATCCAGACTTGACGAGGAAACAATAACGGTTCAAAATATTAGTCCGGAGTCAGAATTTGTGGCTTTTTCCGGCCGTAATTTTTTTTCAACAGGACTGCATCCATGGCACCTGAAACTGCCGGAAGAAAACAGCAGACTGCTTGCTATAGTACAGGAAAAAGCGGAAGCTGACCACGTAATTTTTATTGGAGAAACAGGTCTCGATAAACGCTGCACTACTGATTTTGAAAAACAAAAAAGGGTTTTCGAAACACAAATAATTATCGCCGAAGAAAATAACAAACCCATGATTATTCATTGTATAAGGGCATACAACGAAGTACTTGAAATACATAAAAAAATGAACCCCAAAATGACATGGATTTTTCATGCATATAACGGAAGTCTTGAAATGACACGGCAATTAGCTACAGAAAATTTTCTGTTCTCGTTTGGAGAATATCTTTTTCTTCCCGGCGCAAAGGCCATTGAATCGTTTAAATATCTCCCGCTTAATAAAATATTTTTCGAAACCGATGAAAGCCGCGACAATGTAGAGCAAATGTATAAGCAAGGCGCAATGTTAAAAAAAGTACCGGTAGAGGAATTAAAAATAGCCGTCCGAGATAACTTCAACAGGATTGAAAGTAAATTATATAATTTACGATTTTAGATTTCAAATTTACGATTTATAACTATTTGATTATCTATGGAATTTTGATTTTTTAATTGAAAATATTTGTTAGAACTTATATAATCAGCAGGATTTAAACACAAAACACATTCGTTTTTATGAATTGGCTTGAACGTACAGAACTTCTTTTGGGGAAAGAAAAACTGCAAAAGTTGAAAAATGCCAATATTTTGGTAGTTGGTTTGGGTGGTGTTGGCGCTTATGCAGCCGAACAAATTTGCAGGGCAGGAATTGGCAAAATGACCATAGTAGATGGCGATGTGGTTGAAATTACAAATCTAAACCGCCAGCTTCCGGCATTAAACAGCACCGTTGGAAGGCCCAAAGCCGAAATTTTAGCCGAAAGATTTCGTGATATAAACCCTGAAATTGAACTGACCGTAATAAACGATTTTATTCGCGACGAAAAAACTGTGGAACTGCTTAAAAGTCAGCCATTCGATTATATTGTTGATGCTATTGATACGCTTTCTCCCAAAGTTTTTTTGGTTTACCATGCCGTTCAGCTTGGATTAAAAGTAGTAAGTTCGATGGGGGCCGGAGGAAAAATGGAACCGGGTAAAGTTCAGGTCGCCGATATTTCCAAATCGCACAATTGCAGACTGGCGAAAATGTTCCGCAAACGATTATCGAGACTTGGTATAAAAAAAGGGGTTAAAGTGGTTTTCTCGCCTGAAGAAATCGCTAAGGAGTCAGTGAAATTAGAAGAAGGACAAAATAAAAAATCGACAGTTGGCACTATTTCATATATGCCTCCGGTTTTTGGGTGTTTTATTGCCGGTGTTGTTGTGCGTGATTTAATTGATATTTAATTGTTAAAAATTTCGGTTTAAATAAAAAAACAGGCTATTTATTTTGATTACTAATTTTTTACATTATCTTTGCACGGTTATTTTAAAGATGATTTTAACTTTTGTTTTGTTTGAATTGTTTGAGAATTAACACGTTGGTCTTTTTTTATTGATATTTTAAGCAATCCGGAACAGTATTCCCTTCTTGTTTTTTCTTCGCGTTTTTTCTTCGCAATTTAAAATTTAATAATTCTATTTTCTTGTAAAAACCGTGTAGTAAGCGTTGGTAATGATGTACTGTGAAAGTTGAAAATAGGAATTACTAATTTTTATAAATATTAACAATGAACATTTATGTTGGAAATCTTCCGTTCAATGTTGAAGAAGAAGATTTAAGAAAAATTTTTGAAGAGTATGGCGAAGTAGTTTCAGCCAAAGTTATTACCGATAAATTTACCGGCAGAGGTAAAGGTTTCGGATTTGTTGAAATGACAAGTGATGATGATGCCAAAACAGCTATAGAAGAATTGAATAATGCTGAAGTTGGTGGCAGAAACATTAAAGTAAATGAATCTCAGCCTCGTCCTGCAGGTGGAGGAGATCGTCGTGGAGGAGATCGTCGCGGCGGAGGTGGCGGTTTCAATCGCTCGCGTAACCGTTATTAATTAATGGTTGGAGCTGTAAAGTGGTACAATTCCACAAAAGGATTTGGTTTTATTCGGTCAAACGATGACAAAGACTATTTTGTCCATCACTCGGGCATAACAGACAGTCATACAGCATTGGAACCGGAGCAAAAAGTTGAGTTCGAAATTAAGGAAAGTGATCGTGGGCCTGTGGCCTTCAACGTAAAAATGATTTAACATTTGGTTTAATAATTAAGCAGGAGGAAAACGAAATAATTTTCTTCCTGCTTTTATTTTATACCTGTGGTACGTACAGCTTGGTACAGATCATTATTTTATCTATCTTAATCTTCAACACAATAAACTACCACATTGTTTTCGACATAAAAAAACCAAAGCTTAAAATAACTTATCTGCATGAGTCCAATCCTTTGCCCTGAAAAACTTTCGTTTTCTTCAACCTGAAACGGCGGAACGATTATTTCGCGGTTAAACTGGATTCCTTGTTCGCGGCAGCACTTAAAAATGGCTTCTTTGGCGCTCCACATTATAATTTTCAGATGTTGTTTGTTTGTATTTTTTTCAATAAATTCAATTTCAGCAGGGTGCAAAAAACGGGGTGTAATTTTACTGATGTCGCGTTCGCAATTTTCAACGTCGATACCAACACATTTTTCAGAAACAAAAACAACAGCCAAATCATCCGAGTGCGAAATGCTTATATTCAGTGTCGAATTTACAAGTTTGGGTTTTCCTGTTTTTTCGTAAGTAATTTCAGGGGTAAACCCTAACAGTTCTCTCAGCAAAATCCTTACAATCAAAAACTCTTTTCCCCTTTTACCGACTGATATAAGGCTTAATTCTGAGCGTTCCTTTTCCGAAGGACTATATTTTAATTCCAATTCCTGCAGCGATTCGGTAATTTTCCAAATGCCGATAACACCAAACTCCGTTTCTATTTTTTTGAGCAAAGCCATTATTTCCGGAACGTAGCTTCAATAGTCCAGACCATACCAAACACTAAGTAGTTTTTTCTATAGTCGGTAACTTTATTGACAGACATCAATTAAAACGGTAAGTCATCTTCTACTTCAGGTTCCGAAAAACCGGACGTTTCCGAAACAGGCTTTGATGTATTACCGCCATCATTAAAATTAGGCTGGGCGCTATCTTTTGACTCGTTATATGATTTTGAATCAAGCATAACCATATTATTTCCTACAATCTCAGTGAAATATTTGGTCACGCCATCCTGCTCATATTGCCTGTGAGTAATTTTTCCTTCAACATATAGCTTTGAGCCTTTTTTTATGTACTGCTCTGCAACTTTTGCCAAACCTCTCCACAAAACTATATTGTGCCATTCTGTTGTTTCAACCTTTTCTCCGTTTTTTTTAAATGTTTCAGAAGTGGCTAAAGTAAATCTTGCGTAAGGAACATCCTGATCAACATATTTTACCTCAGGATCTCTCCCCACATTGCCTACTAAAATTACTTTGTTTACTGACATAGGTTTATTTTTTTAGATTAATACTAAATTATTGTTTATTATATGTTACGAACTCAATTATACAATATATTTATAACATATACAACTTTTCTGTAAAATTTTTAAAAGAGTTTTATCACAGCAAAGCAAACAGTTCGAAATCAGTGATTATTTATTTTCCGGTTAGCCGTTTTTTCTTTTTCCAATTGCCAATTCATTATTGTTTCTAATTAAAAATGATAAATATCGTTAAAAACATTGCCGAAAATTTGGAAGTGTCGCTAATAGCTCGTATCTTGCAATGCACATTGTTATACAAGTAAATAGATTTTTTCATTTTGATTGCCGCCGTATTAAGATTTTTTCGAAGTACGGCGGTTTTTTTATTACCCCAAAAGCTGCAACGGCATACCCTAAAGCTACTGCAATTCAATTCTTTTCAAACTAAAACTGCTCTTAAAAAGGTGCATCGGAAGTTGAGGAATACTGCGAATCAAAATTGTTATTTGATGTAATTCCGGCAAACGAATCGTCTTCTGCATTCATTTTCGAGCTGAAAGTTTGAGCATTTTTATAGCTGTTTCCAAAATTCGACTCCATGTCAGCAAATTTGGCAAATTCTTTTTTGAACGAAAGGTGAACATCGCCGGTTGCGCCGTTTCGGTGTTTCGAAATAATAATTTCGGCCACGCCGCGCAGCGAATTTCCCGATTCATCTTCGTCAATCCCGTAATATTCCGGTCGATGTATGAAAAGAACAATGTCGGCATCCTGTTCTATAGCCCCCGATTCGCGAAGGTCGGAAAGCTGAGGGCGTTTCCCCTCGCGCGATTCAACCGAGCGATTCAACTGTGAAAGCGCTATAATCGGCACATCAAGCTCTTTGGCAATGGCTTTGAGCGAACGGGAAATTGTACTTACTTCCTGTTCGCGGCTGCCTCGACGGTCAGCCCCGGCAGTCATTAGCTGAAGATAATCGACAACGACTGCCTGAATGTCGTGCTGTACTTTTAACCGGCGGCATTTTGCCCTCAATTCAAAAATAGACAGAGCCGGAGTGTCATCGATAAAAATGGGCGCTTTATCGAGGTTGGTAATTTTGTGGTTCAGGTGTTCCCATTCCCAGTCTTCCAGATGACCGGCACGCAGTTTTTGTGCATTTATTTCGATTTCCGAAGCGATTAAACGTGTAACCAATTGCAGCGACGACATTTCGAGCGAAAAAACAGCTACGGGACGGCTATGATCAATTGCCATATTGCGTGCCATTGAAAGTACAAATGCGGTTTTACCCATCGACGGGCGGGCAGCAATAATTATCAGATCGGTTTTTTGCCAGCCGTTGGTAATGCGGTCTAACCCTGTAAAACCGGAAGGGACGCCGCTTAATCCGTCTTTTTGATTTCTTGCTTTTTCAATTTGCAGAATTGCGTCATTCAAAATCGGTTTTATTAGCACGATTTCTTTTTTAATATTTCCTTCAGCCACTTGAAAAAGCGACGATTCGGAGAAGTCAATCAGGTCGTCAACATCAATGGTGTCGTCGTACGATTTGGCTTGAATTTCGGAGGAAACACGAATTAATTCTCGCTGAATAAATTTTTGCGCAATAATGCGGGAATGAAATTCGATGTGTGCTGCCGATGCAACACGGCGGGTTAACTGGGTAATATAACCGGGGCCGCCTACTTCATCGAGCTGGTTTCGGTCTTTTAATTCCTGAGTAACCATTAAAAGGTCAACCGGTTTTTCCTTTCCTGATAACTTTTTTATGGCCTCATATATTTTCTGGTGTTCTTCTTTGTAAAAACTCGCCGTATCTATAATGTCGGCAACTGTTACATAAGCGTCTCTTTCGAGCATTAACGCGCCCAAAACTGCTTCTTCAACTTCAACTGCCTGCGGCGGAAGTTTTCCGTACTGCGCGTTAATCTGTTCAATTGTTGTTAATTGAGTATTGTTCTTTTTTCGTTCAACCATAATTAAGGCTAAGTTTAAAATTCCGATTTTTGAGTTTCAAAGGTAGGAAATCAAAAAAATGAAGTAATATGTATTTTATTACTATTTTCAACTATCGCTATTCACAATTGTTAATTACGAGATGGGATATTTTGGAACAGCCTGATTTTATATAATTTCTAAAATTTAATTTTACAAATATTTTTTATAAATTACTGCTAATCAAATAATTAAAATATTTGTAACTATTTAATTCAGTGTTCCAGTTTTTCCTCGATAATCATGGATATTATGTCCGATAATTTCAGTCCCATAGCCGAGATTTGCTGCGGTATAAAACTTGTTTCCGTCATACCCGGCGTAGTGTTTACTTCGAGGAAATAAAATTCATTATTTTTCAGAATATAATCAATACGGCAAATGCCTGCGCACCTGCACAGGTTGTAGATTTTTAAACTTAGTTGCCGGCATGTTTCTAAAAGATTTTCTGAAATGCGTGCCGGTGTAATTTCTTCGGCAGCGCCCGGAGTGTATTTGGCTTCGTAATCGAAGAACTCATTTTTAGGAAGTATTTCGGTTGGCGGAAACACAAGTTCTTTATTTTTCAATTTCACCAAGCCGCAGGTAATTTCTGTACCTTCAATAAACTCGTCGATTATGGCGTCGTTGCTTTCCTTCCACGCATTCCTTACTGCTTCTTCAATTTCGGTTTCTGTTTTTACCTTTGTTATTCCGAAACTTGAACCGCCGGCATTGGGTTTCACAAAAACAGGAAGGCCAAGTTTTTCAACTATTTCGGCCGAATTTATTTTCTCTCCCTCCGAAATTTTTATGGATTTGGCCATTTTAATACCAAAATTTTTCAGGTAGTTGCTGCAAAACCACTTATTAAAGGTTAAAGATGATGTATGTACATCGCAGGTGGAATAAGGTACTTTGAGCAGCTCGAAGTAGCTTTGTAAAATGCCGTCTTCGCCGGGTGTTCCATGTATGGTAATGTACGCAAAATCGAAAATTATTTTCTTGCCGTTTAAAGTAAAACTGAAGTCGGTCTTATTAATGTTGGCAATTTTTATGTTGTTTTGAATAACAATCCACTCTTTACCTCTCATTTGGATAAGCCATGGTGTGTATTTTGAATTATCGATGGCATTAAAAACGTTTCTTCCGCTTTTAACCGACACTACGTATTCCGATGAATCGCCACCTGAAATTACTGCGATATTTGGTTTTTTATTCATTTCTGTTTGCTATATATTTTTCCCATTTTTCAATTACTGTTGCCATGTCTTCGGGCAAATCCGAGTCAAAATGCATCATTTTGCCGGTTGCCGGATGCACAAAACCAAGTGTTTTTGCATGAAGCGCCTGGCGTGGCAATATTTTAAAACAATTTTGTATAAACTGCCTGTACTTTGTAAAAGTTGTCCCCTTGAGGATTTGGTCACCTCCGTAGTTTGCGTCGTTAAAAAGCGGATGATTAATGTATTTCATGTGAACCCTGATCTGGTGTGTACGGCCTGTTTCAAGCCTGCATTCAACCAAACTTACATAACCTATCCGTTTCAAAACTTTATAGTGTGTTACCGCATGTTTGCCGTATTCGCCGTCGGGGAAAACAGTAAAAACCTGCCTGTTTTTTAAACTTCGTCCAATGTTTCCGGTAATGGTACCTTCATCTTCCTCAATATTACCCCACACCAATGCATGGTAAAGGCGCTCGGATGTTTTCTCAAAAAACTGCAAAGCCAGTTTGTTTTTTGCCTGTTCTGTTTTAGCTATAACCAGCACTCCTGATGTATCTTTGTCGATACGGTGAACCAGTCCCGGGCGTGGATCTTCGCTGTTGAACAAAGGCAAATCGCGGAAATACCAGGCCAGTGCATTCACAAGTGTACCGGTATAATTCCCGTGTCCGGGATGTACAACAAGCCCTGCCGGTTTATTGATAACTATCAGGTGTTCATCTTCATAAATAATATTAAGTGGTATTTCCTCTGGTATAATTTTTAGTTCGTGTTTCGGATAATCCATCACGATTATGATTTCGTCGAATGGCTTTACACGATAATTCGGTTTTACAGGAGTGTTATTTACAAGTATGTTACCGGCTTCGGCTGCAGCTTGTAAACGGTTTCTCGAAGCATTGTCAATTCGGTTTGAAAGAAATTTGTCGATACGTAGCAGCGACTGACCGGGATCAACAGTAAGGCGGTAATGTTCAAACATATTACCTTCTTCCGGCCCTTCGTCTTCCTCTAAATATTCTTCCATGATTAAAAATTGAAAACTGGTTCTTCAACCGACTGAAATTTCGATGAATCAACAGAAACCCAAATATCAACCGAAGAACCGGTATATATGTTCCGATTAATACTTGGCGATGGGCTTTGCCTCCAAATTCGTGCATTCAGCGAATCTTCTTGTGTTACAACCGAATAATCATACAGAATTACACCCAAGCTCAGCATATAATTCATTAAGTAACTCTGTGCTTCTTCCCGTGTAAGCCCTGTTAAGTCAGGAAGCGGCACCTCTGTATTTCCATGCGTCAGGCCAATAACCAAATCAATTGAGGTTCCTTTGTAAAGCAATTCGCCGGGATTAATTTCCTTTAAGCCTGTTCTGACTTTTAACACCAAGTTGTTGTATTCAGAAGGTTCATAGGTAGTCTGGCCAATTTTTAGCCCACTGTTCTCGGCTAAAACCATTGCCTGGCGAATCGATATATTTGTTAACTGTGGGAGAGCTACCTGTTCCGGCATCATTGAATTTACTATCAGGGAAACAACACGGCTTTCCTTAATCCTGAACCCTGCACCGGGAATTTGATCAACAACTACTCCCGGAGGTGCATCGCTTAAATAAATTGAATCAACAATTTCAGCTATAACATTCATTCTTTTTGCCATTTCAAAGGCTTCCCGTTCTGTCATCCCCGAAAAATCGGGCACAGGGTACGAAACACCATGACGGGTATAAGTTTTTAAAGCCTGCATGGTGCCGAATATTAGAACAATAATTAATAAAATTGCGGCTCCAATATTTTTCAGAAATATACGACTTGTAAGAAATTTTTTAAAACTCATGTTTTTTTCAATTATTCAACTAAAAAACAAAAATAAATTAAATATAGTATTCACAGAATTTATTTACACTTTCTATAAACACAAAAAGGTAAAGAAACTTATTCTTTACCTTTCCGCTGCGACTGATTAAGCTATAAAATTATCTTTTATGCCTTGGTTCGTCAGAAACGGTTAATTTTTTCCGCCCTTTGGCACGACGGGCTTTTAATATTTTTCTGCCGTTTGCCGTTGACATTCTCTCCCTGAAACCGTGCTTATTCCTTCTTTTTCTGTTCGATGGCTGAAATGTTCTTTTCATTTATATTTAATTTTTACGTATTATCCCTAATTAATTTTCGGACTGCAAAAATAGTTGTTTTTTTATTTTCACCAAAAACTTACTGATTTTTTCAGGTTCAAGCATTTAATTTTTAAGAAACTGTGACCTAATGGCCAAATTTTACTTTTGTTCAAAATATAGATGTAAAAATCACCTTCGTTTTTGTGTTTTTATTTCTAACTGAATAACTGAGAACTCATAATTCATAACTATAGCAACTCACAGGCTCAATTCAGTTATTCAGTCATTCAATTCCTAATTCTTATATAATTTACGATTTTAGATTTCAAATTTACGATTTATAACTATTTGATTATCTGAGGAATTTTGATTTTTTAATTGAAAATATTTATTAGAACTTATATAATAACAAACCAATATTTTGTCCGTTAGGACATGAACCTGTTAAAGCCCTACAGGCTATTTGTTGGTATGATATATTCATTAACTATTGATATTAATGTGTTATTTTCATTGCTTATGTCGAACTGACGTTAAAGAATAATTTTAGCTGCCAAAACTTGAATTAGTTACGACTTAACAGATTACCTGATATTATTCAGTTTTGTTCTTACTTCCGCTATTTTTGCCCTTTGGTGATTAATTTCAGAGATTTTATCCCTTTGCGCTTTTTCGTTTTTACCTGCCCGGCGTTTATAACGCTTTTCTGCTTTTTCAGCCTTTTTTATATCTTTTTTAGTCGATTTAAGCTGTTTTTCCACATCGGCACGGTTTGTTTCGCCAATAACGCCCAACGGGTTGCCGGTAACATTTCCCAAAAGCAGTTGCTGATATTCGGCCTCGCCATACAGCTCTCCTTTTTCCCTTAATGCATCTTCTATTTTATTTCCGTACGACTTGTTTTTCCGCAAAAGTTTGTTCATGTCTTTTTCAAGCTTTTGTAAAACTTTTTCCTCTGATTTCAATTCCTTGTCAACAGCATGCCGGTAGAGTTCCACTCCGTAATTGCGAATGTATCGGGCGGCAGCTGCGTTTGTTTGTTCCGACGAACCGGATGAACCAAGGAACCCACCTTCGCTCTGCAAAAATATATTCACGTAAATATGATCGGGAAATGATGATACCTGCGTAATCACATTCAGCGGCATTGATGTAATATCTCTTATAATCAGGTCATTTATCCACCACTCGTCTTTTATTTTTTTCATTTTTGGCGTTTTTTTGAAAAGGTTTCTTTGAATGATGGTTTTTCCCCATAAATCTATGGCATCGCCGGCAGTAGCCTGTGGAACAGCCATTTCAAACGCCGGACGTATTCCCGTTGACGACGGGCGTTCTTCTATTCTTACTTCAATTTGCTGCTGTGCCATGACAGGCAAAATTCCACAAATAAGTAAAAAGCTTATTAATTTTTTCATATTGTTTTTTTTAACATTTACACTTCTTTGCATTAAGGAATAACTGAATAATTGAATAATTGAATAACTGAAAACAAAGATAGGAAAAATAATTGTGAGTTGGAAGTTGTTAAAAATTGTGTAGCATGGTAAAATTTTACCTGTAAAAAGAATCCCTGCCTGAAATAATACAATTCCTCTCCTTCAGTTATTCAATTATTCAGTTATTCATCCCTAAATGCACAACAGGTAATTCATTTAATAGATAATAACTATATTTGAACCCTCAAAAAAAGCTGATGGAGTTTGAATTACTACATACTTTAACCGACTCGCGGGCAAGGGCCGGCATTATTACCACCGATCACGGCAAAATTGAAACGCCGATTTTCATGCCTGTAGGAACTGCCGGTTCGGTAAAAGGAATTCATACCCGCGATATAAAGGAAGATATTCAGGCTCAGATTATTTTGGGGAATACCTACCATCTGTATCTTCGCCCGGGTGTAAATATTATTGAAAATGCCGGCGGCCTCCACAAGTTTAACCGTTGGGACAGGCCAATTTTAACCGACAGCGGGGGCTATCAGGTTTTTTCGCTTGGCGATATATGTAAATTAAGCGAAGAAGGCGCCGGTTTCCGGTCACATATCGATGGCTCGCGCCACATGTTTACACCCGAAAAAGTAATTGATATTCAGCGGTCTATTGGCGCCGATATTATGATGGTTTTCGATGAATGTGCCCCTGCCGATGCCGATTATAACTACGCAAAAAAATCGCTCGAACTCACTCATCGCTGGCTCGACCGATGTTTCGTTCAATTCCGTAACACCCTGCCTAAATACGGCTACAGCCAAACGTTATTTCCTATTGTTCAGGGTAATACTTTTGTTGATTTACGCAAAAACGCTGTTGAACATGTAAAAACATTCAATGCCGATGGTTATGCCATTGGAGGGCTGTCGGTTGGCGAGGAAGAAAAAGTGATGTATGAAATGACAGAAATCTGCACTGCCGACTTACCTCACAATAAACCCCGTTACCTTATGGGAGTGGGTACTCCGGTGAATATCCTTGAATCGATTGACAGAGGTATTGATATGTTCGACTGTACTATGCCGGCCCGAAACGGCAGAAATGGCATGCTTTTTACCCATAATGGAATAATAAACATTAAAAATAAAAAGTGGGAAAACGACCACTCGCCAATCGACGAAAACGGAACGTCGTTTGTTGATCAGTATTCGAAAGCTTACCTGCGCCATTTGATTATATCAGGCGAAATGCTTGGCTCTCAAATTGCAAGCCAGCATAACCTTGCGTTTTACATGTGGTTAGTAAAAACAGCGCGCGAAAAAATTATTTCAGGCGAATTTAAAAGCTGGAAAAACGATATGGTGATAAAATTAAAACAGAGACTGTAGCCATGAAATATTACAAAATAATTGATATTTATATAACAAAAAAGTTTTTGGGGACTTTCTTTTATGCTATTGCTTTACTTTTATGCATCGTTATTGTTTTTGATATTTCAGAAAACCTCGATGAATTTCTTTCGAAAGACATACCCGGAAGGGATATAATTTTTGATTATTACTTTAATTTCATCCCCTATTTTGCCAATCTTTTCAGTCCGCTTTTCATCTTCATTTCTGTAATTTATTTTACATCGAAAATGACCTACAACACCGAAATCATTGCTATTTTAAGCAGTGGTGTTTCATACAAAAGGTTAATGCGACCCTACCTTGTTTCGGCTCTATTGCTTGCAGTATTGGCGTTTCTTCTTGGGCATTATGTAATTCCGCAGTCAAATAAAACAATGACTCATTTCAGGTGGAAATACATTAATGATGAAAGGGTAATAATCGAGCGAAACATACACAGGCAAATTGAACCCGGTGTTTATATTTATATGCGAAGTTTTAACGCCAACAATGTTGGTTCCCGTTTCACCATGGAATTATTTGACGGCTCGAAACTTGTTGAAAAACTTACTGCCGACAATATTCGCTGGGATGAAGAAACCCAAAAATGGGTTATAAACAATTACTGGAAAAGAATAATATACGACGACCATGAAGAATTTGAAAAAGGCTACCGGATTGACACCACATTAAACATGACACCCGGAGATTACAAGATTATTAAAAACCAAATGGAAACATATTCCACGCCGACACTCAAAAAGGAAATAAGCCTGATGAAAATGCGCGGCGTGAATTCGGTGGAATGGGAAATTGAAAAACACAGACGCACATCAGGCCCGTTTGCGGCTTTTATTTTAACTATTATTGGCGCCGGTTTGGCATCGCGAAAAATTAAGGGTGGACTTGGGTTTCATCTCGGATTAGGTTTACTTCTCAGTTTTTCATATATACTTTTCATGCAGATTTCTACTGTTTTTGCCATTAACGGAAATACGCCGCCGTTAATTGCTGTTTGGATTCCTAATATCCTTTACAGCATTATTGCATTTTTTATTTTTCGCTGGGCTGCCCGTTAGAGAACTTTTCAAACTTATGATACCATAATTCGACAATTATGTACTTATTCACTTTAATTTACGTATCACAAAACAGATAGTAAGATTATCAAAAGGGAAAAATTATAACTTTGCCTCCACTTTGAAATTAAAAGACAAAAATTAAACCTTTCAGTTTGAGAGGTATTTTTTTAATTAAAACAAACTTTATGTCACTAAAAAGTAACGTTATTGATCTCCGAAAAAGGAAAAGAAAAGCACAGCAAGGCGGTGGTGATAAAGCCATTGAGCAACAGGTAAAAATGGGCAAGCTTACTGCCCGCGAACGCATTTTAGCGCTTCTTGATAAAGATACTTTTCACGAATACGACCTGTTTGTTGAACATGCTGCAAAGGATTTCGGCATGGAATCGAAAGTTCTGCACGGCGATGGTGTAATAATCGGAACAGGAACAATTTACAATAAGCCTGTCTGTATTTTCGCACAGGATTTTACGGTTGCCGGCGGCTCGCTGGGGCTAATGCATGCCCGTAAAATTACCAAAATAATGGATCATGCGTTAAAAATGTGTGTTCCACTGATAGGAATCAACGATTCAGGCGGCGCACGTATTCAGGAAGGAGTAAACTCGCTGGCAGGCTATGGCGAAATTTTCTTCAGAAACACATTAGCTTCGGGTGTAATTCCGCAAATTTCGGTAATACTTGGCCCATGTGCAGGGGGAGCAGTTTACTCACCTGCCTTAACTGATTTTGTTTTTGTTGTCGAGAATATTTCAAAAATGTTTATTACCGGGCCGAGTGTAATAAAATCGGTTCTTGGCGAAGAAATTTCGATGGAAGAACTCGGCGGCGCCCGCGTTCATGCCGAAATTACCGGTAATGCACACTTTTATGCCAAAACCGAAAACGAATGTTTCGAGCAGATTAAAAAACTTATCAGCTTCATCCCAAGGAATAATTTGAGAAAAGCTTTAAATTTTCCGCCCAAAGCGCCGCTGAAAGGGAAAAAAATAGAAAGCATTATTCCGGCCGACCCAAGTATTCCGTATGATATGCGCGACGTTATTAAAACTATAGTCGACAGTTCCGACTTTTTTGAAGTTATGGAATATTTTGCCCCTAATATTATCATTGGATTTGGACGCATGGACGGCGAAACAGTGGGTTTTGTTGCCAACCAGCCCATAGTGCTTGCAGGAGTTCTTGACACCGACAGTTCAGACAAAGCAGCCCGTTTTATCCGTTACTGCGACGCATTTAATATTCCCATAGTAACTCTCGAAGACCTGCCCGGGTATCTGCCGGGAGTTGATCAGGAACATGCAGGGGTTATACGCCATGGGGCAAAAATTTTGTACGCCTACAGCGAAGCAACTGTTCCGAAAGTGACAGTCATTCTCCGGAAAGCTTATGGCGGCGGTTATATTGCTATGAACTCGCGCCATCTTCGTGCCGATTTTGTATTTGCCTGGCCTACTGCCGAAATTGCAGTTATGGGCCCCGAAGGCGCTGCAAATATTGTTTTCAGAAAAGAAATTGCCGAAGCCGAAAATCCTGAAGAAATGCGTCAGCAAAAAATACAGGAATACAAGGAAAAATTTGCCAATCCGTATGTTGCAGCAGCTCAGGGATATATCGATGAAGTTATTGAACCGGGCGAAACAAGATCGCGTATTTTACATGCTCTAAAAATTTCTGAAAATAAGAGTGTTAATCTTCCGAAGAAAAAACACGGAATACCTCCGTTTTAAATTTTTTACCATGGCCGAAGAAAAAGAGCTAAAAAATTTAATTATTCAAGGCGCTATATACAAAACCACGTTTACCAAAAAATTTGAAGAAAGGGTAAAATGGGAAGCGCCTAACGACAACTTTCTGTATTCTTTTATTCCGGGTACGATTATTGATATTTTTGTGAAACCAAAGGACAAGGTTAAAGAAGGCGAAACACTTTTACTGCTGGAGGCAATGAAAATGCACAATAAGGTGCGCATGCCTTTTGATGGAGAGATAGTAGAAATTCATGTAAAAAAGAACGATATAATACCAAGAAAGCATTTAATGATTGAGATTGCTCCAATACAGTTGAAAAAATAAAAATACAGGCTTAATAGTCAAAAGTATTGGTAAAAATATCTTTGACTGTTAAGCCAGAAATTTCCATTTTGCTCCCCTTTAAAATTGAGTTGTTATATATTTTTCAATTTCTTTCAACGTTATTTTATTCTCGTAAATAGCTTTACCTGTAATTACGCCCGGTACTCCCATTTCGTTCAATTTCAGTATGTCGTCAATTGATGAGATACCGCCGCTGGCAATGATTCCTATTTCGGGAAGTGCTTTCATTATTTCTGAATAAAGCTCAAATGCTGGGCCCGAAAGCATTCCGTCGCGGCTTATATCGGTTGAGATTACTTTTTTTATTCCTTCTTCGTGAAACTCTGAAATGAAATCAACAACCGGCAATTCGGTAGTTTCAAGCCAGCCGCCCACAGCAATTTTTCCATCTTTTGCATCGGCGCCGAGTATGATTTTTTCACTGCCGTATTTCTCGAACCACCGCAAAAAGGTATCTTTTTCTTTTACGGCAATACTTCCGCCTGTTACCATAGCAGCGCCCGAATTAAACGCAATTTTCAAATCGTTATCCGATTTAAGGCCGCCGCCAAAATCAATAACAAGGCCGGTTTTTTTTGCAATGGTTTCGAGCACTTTGTGGTTAACAATGTGTTTTGCTTTTGCTCCGTCCAGGTCAACCAGATGCAAGCGCCGCACTCCGGCAGATTCAAGCATAAAAGCCACTTCGAGCGGGTTTTCGTTATAAACGGTTTTTTTGCCGTAATCGCCCTGCGCAAGCCGTACACACTTCCCGTCGATAATGTCGATTGCCGGAATAATTTCTGTTCTCTTTTTCATTTAATAATTATAATTGCGTCAATTCTAATAGTATTTTTTTAGTTCGGCGCCTTTAAAATAATGGCTCAAAATTTCACTGTAAGAATATCCTTCTTCGCCCATTATCGCCGCGCCTATTTGGCAAAGGCCAACCCCGTGTCCCCAGCCTGCACCTGTTAGTACAAACTTTTGCGGTATTCCGTTTTCAATTTCCAAACAGTCAACAACAAAAGCAGAGCTGTACAAATGCGATTTTGAAAGCCATTTTCTTATTTCGAGTTCTTTTCCTGCAACGAGTGTTTGTTTTGTCCCGATAATTTTCAGTTTGATTATTCGCCCTGAAGTACCGCGTTCAACCGGTTTCAAACTTATTATTTCACCGAAATCAATACCCGAACGTGTTTTCAGTAATTCGGCAATTTCACTTTGCGAATATTCAATTTTCCAGCGAAAAAAGTCGGTAGTGGCGCGGTCGAACCCTGAAAGTACCTCTAAAATGTTCTTGCCGGCAGTGTTGCAAAATGCAGTGGGCGAATTGCGAATCCAGTTTTCAGCGTTAGCTTCATCTTTCAAATCCATGTTGAAATTTGAGTGAATTTCCTTACTGTCAACCACTTTGGAAAGGTACTCATGTTGGACGGGGCTCCACACATTTTCAAAATTTTCGGTAACTCCGCCGCAGCATTTCGAATAACGGGCATCGCATATTTTTTCGCCAAACATTAAAACCTCGCCAAATGTTTCTTCAACAGCCTGTATGGCTTTGCCTGTTTGCATTTTGGTAATTCCGTGGTAGCGCTGGCAGTGGTCATCGGCGCACACATCAAAATTATGGTGGTCTTTGCGGTCGTACCAGCGAATAATTTCTTCTTCAGTTTCACTTGAATTATGATAAATATCGTCGTTAGCCCGTAACAATTTTGGTTTCTCGATTTGCGCCAGCAGCCAGCTCCGCGAAATTACAGCATGTGCTTTCAGTAAATTCAGTGAACCGGTTTCGCTCATTTCCGAAGAAATTACGCTTTTAAGGTATTCTTCCAAATCAATCAGGTTTATTGCTCTTACTTTGCCGCCATCGGGAACTAATTTTAAAATGCCTCTGAACCGCTGGTTTTCCTGTTGTTCCCAGTGAAAATTAACGCCAATGGTTACACTTTTCAGTTCAAAAAATGAATTGCTGCCAACCGGTGAAATATGCATAGAACCTGCTTTTTTTTCAGATCCTAATTTATTTTTAATTACAATTTGATTGTTTTTAACCGTCGCATTGAATTCGCCTCCGTAAAAAGGGGTGTTGTTGTATTCAAACGGCCCGGCAAGAACAAACTGAAGTTCTTCGCAGGCAACTATCCCTACTTCTATTTTGGGTTGTGTCTTCATTATCATCAATTTACGGCAACAACTGTGTTTATCTGTTTTTTATCGATTGCACCAGATTTTTATATTTTTCACTGTCAATGGTTACCTCGTTGTATATTTCGGCAATTTCAGTTTTTGTAATTTTTTTGAAATCATCTTCGCGGGGCAGCACCAAAAGACCCCCAAGTTCAACTGCCGCAGGGCCAACAACAATTCGTTTTTCTTCGGTTTTGAAAAAATGTGAAGGATGTTGTTTGTCTCTTGGAAAAATAGTAACCCTCCATTTTTTGTCAGTGAAATTACAAAGAATATTCATCTTTGGTTCATTATCTGTTTGATTGTTTAGTTGCTTGCAAATGAACTCAAAATTTTCAATAAGTTGAAATCTATCGGATGAAATCAGAATTACAAACTTTCGAAGGCATTCGTTTGACGCTATAATTTCGCAGTTATTACTTTTATACAAAACTTCTGAAAAATTATTTTTAATTGTTTCAAACTCATTGTCGATAGGTAAAAAACCCATGTTTCCTGCCTGAAAATGAACATGGTCGGGAGCAGAAGCGCCGCATTGCGGGCCGTTGTAGAAAACGGTAAATTCGGGCAGGTTTTGGCTTAAATCAAGTAAATCAGCAAAATATGGAAGTATTTTCTGAGGGACGTGCTCCAAGCCCGAAATTGTTAAATGCTTTTGAAAAATTGGATATGGATTAGCAAGAATAATGTATTTATTTTGAAACACTATTCCCTTTTGCTCAGGATGAAGGTTTTTCAAGCACAAAAAACACGGCCGGCCGGCAATACTTTTTTCATCGGTTTTAGCTGCCGACGAGCGCATTCGTTCGGCGTTAAACTGAGCTATTATTTTGAAATGGCCAAAATCGAATGTTCTGGTTTCGAGCCGGTTTAATGCTTCGTAATTTCGGGCTGCGGTTTCCCAAGTCGTTTTTTGCTGTTCTATCAACGCAAGGGACTGATAGTTCAAATTTTCAACCGAACCAAATTTTTCGAGCTCTTTTATTGATATAATTTTTGTTTCTAACACTGTTTTTTATTGTGAATTATAAACCTAAGGCAAATACTGGAATCATTAATCATTGCCAACTTTCTTTATTCTCGCTTTTAGTTCAATAGTACGAATGCGGTCTTTGTAAAGGTTGTGAAAATTTTGTTTCTGTATATCAAGCGCCGCATCGGTATTGTCTTCCCAGCGGCGGCAAAGATAAACCGGCTCGTAAATACGCCCTATTTTATATTCCCGCGAAATAGCCAGCCCCACAGCATAATCCTCTCCATAACTTACATTCGGCATTTTTATTTTGCGCAGTAACTGTGTATAAAATGCCCTTGGCGCTCCCAGTCCGTTAATACGCAAAGCATTGTTAGGCCCGTTGCCGGGTGTCCATTCCCTGTGGTCGATAATGCCCGGCGGTATTTCTTCAAGTGCAAAATTAACTATCCGGTAACTGCCAATCACCATTGCGCATTTTTCTTCATAAAATTTATCGACAATTTTTTGAAGCGTGTTTTCAGATGAATACAAATCGTCGCTGTCTAACTGTACCGCGAATTTTCCGCAGTGCGGACTAAAAATTGCTTCGTTCCAGCAACCGCCAATTTCCAGATCATTTCGCTCAGGAATAATATGGATTAATTTTTTATCCTTGGCAAAATCGGCTAAAACATTGGTAGTCCCATCGGTGGAGTGATTGTCAACAACAATCAGGTTGAACGAAAAATCTGCCTTCTGTTTCAAAACAGAACCCACAGCATCGGTTATGGTTTTTATGCGATTTTTGACCGGTATTACCACCGAAGCTTCAATATCAAAATTTTCCGCAAAATCAACCTCTTTAAATGGAGGTTGTAAAAATGCGTCAATTTTTTTCAAATGCTTAGTACAGGCTTTTTCCATTTCAATTTGTTTTTCGCGTGCGTTTCCGCTTACATAATCAAACTGTTTTTCGCCTGATTTTCGAGTGTCGGATTCATGCATCGTAAAAAGCTTTTCAGGAATCCTTACCAATTCGCCAATTCGCGAGGCATGTAAACGCAGCGAATAAAACCCTGCCCATTTAAAGTTTTCTTCGTCGAACGATTTTAAAACATCGCTTCTGAAAAGCTGAACAGGGCCAAAATTAAAATCGTCGCGCAGGCTGCCCTGCCGGTAGTCGATAACGGGATGCGGCAAACGGATGTTGTTTTTGACTTCGGTATAATCAGCATAAACCATTGCCGCACCTGTGTTTTCGGCAACCTGCAGTATGCGCTCAATAGCAAACAGGCCAAATTCAACCTGTGTGTTTTGCAGTGAAAGCAAAACATATCCGGCGCCGCATTTTTCAGATATCTGTTTAACAGCAACTGTTGAAAACGGTTCACTTAAAATCAGTGTTTCGGCGCCTGCAATTTTAACAGGTTCGGGAGAAACAACATAAATCTTTCGCAAAACCGGAATATCATGTATTTCGGAAATGATTTTAAGAGTTTCTACTTCGCCGTTATATGCCAGAAATACATCTACTTTTTGATTCATGCTCGTTATTTTATTGTATTTAGGCCTGCTTATGGTATTGAATCAACCCTTCCACAGGTTCTTTTAAAATTATTCCCATATTCAACCCTTTATTTTCGAGTACTTTCTTTAAAATTTCAGAAAAATGGAAGGCTACCGAACCAACAAAGCAAATCTGCTCGCTCAGGTAGTTTGTATATCGTAAAACGTTTCGTTCTATAAACTCAGAAAATGAAATTTCGCAAATGTTTCGGCAATATTCTTCGCCTAAATTTTCATGAATAAAAGGAACCAGCGATGCCAGAAATTTATTTGGCTGTTTATGCTGATATACTTTTTCAATGAAATCAGCATATTGAAACGGAAATTTCTGCTCAAACTTAGCCATAATATTTTGTGGCATAGTTCTCTTTAGATAATCGGCTAACAATTTTTTACCCAACACAGCGCCGCTCCCTTCGTCACCCAAAATAAAGCCAAGCGGCGGAACATGCTCTATAATTTTTTCACCATCGTACAAACACGAATTTGAACCTGTTCCCAAAATACACGCAATACCCCGTTTATTTTGCAGAGTTGCCCGGGCCGCCGCCAGCAAGTCGCTGTGCATTTCAATGGTCGATTCAGGAAACAAAGCGGCCAGTGCATTTTTAACCACTCCTCCGGCCTCGTCGTTTATGATGCCGGCTCCATAGAAAAAAATATTTTTGACTTTACAGGGAATATTTGGTTTCAGTTCAGTATTTAATTCTTTCAGAATATCTTCTGAAGTACGGAAATACGGATTCATTCCATTAGTAATAATAATTTTTGTTTTATTTCCGGTTGAAATAAAACACCATGCCGTTTTGGTCGAGCCGCTGTCAACAACTAAAATCATACTGCAAAGTAATAAAAATATAAGTCTGAGAAAAAATCAGTTCACCAAATGATAAAAAATTTCTGCATTTTTCGCAATATTTGTCGCTCGAAATAATTTAATCGCGCTGATTATGCGAAAATTTACAGTTGTATTTTTGATTTTAATTCTGACAATTTCGTACTTTGTACAGGGACAAACGCCAAAATTCGAATTCAGGGCAGTTTGGGTAGCCACAGTTAATAACATAGACTGGCCATCGCAACCGGGGCTTTCAACCGATCAACAAAAAAGAGAAATTATCGACATTTTGGATATGCACCAAACACTTGGCATGAATGTGATAATTTTACAGGTGCGCCCAACTTCCGACGCTTTTTACGCTTCGTCGCTGGAACCGTGGTCTATGTATCTTACCGGCACACCCGGCAAAGCGCCCGAACCTTTTTACGACCCGCTGCAATTCTGGATTGAAGAATGCCACAAACGCGATATGGAACTGCATGCGTGGCTGAATCCGTTTAGAGTGGCGCAAAATGCAAACCAGTCATTAGCAGGGAATCACATTGCGTTTCAGTATCCCGAATGGGTTTTAAAATATGGCAATCTGCTTTATTTTGACCCCGGATTGCCGCAAACCCGCGAATTTGTTACCCGGGTTGTAAAAGACATTGTTTTGCGTTACGATGTTGATGCCATTCATTTCGACGATTATTTTTATCCTTACCCACTGTCGGAGGATTTTCCTGATTCAGTGTCGTTTGCGAAATACAACCGAGATTTTTCACTCGAAAATAAAGCCGACTGGAGGCGCGAAAATGTTGATATTGTTATAAAAATGCTGAACGATACGATTAAAGTCACAAAGCCCTGGGTAAAATTTGGCATCAGTCCGTTTGGTGTTTGGCGAAACAAATCGGACGATCCGCGTGGTTCCGACACTCAAGCCGGTACCACTAACTATGACCATTTGTACGCCGATATAATTAAATGGCAGGAAAAAGGCTGGATTGACTATTGCCTTCCGCAGATATACTGGCAGATTGGCCATCCGCAAGCCGATTTTGAAATGCTTGTAAACTGGTGGAAAAACAATGCTTTCGGGCGGGCAATGTATGTTGGACATGCCGTATATAAAAGCGAAACAACCTCAACCGTAATGGAGTGGAGAGAACCGGGCGAACTGCCGCGGCAAATTGAAATGCTGCGCGAAATACCCGAAATAGAAGGTTCGGCTTTTTACAGCAGCAACCATTTTTTCAGAAACCTTATGGGTTTTCAGGACAGCCTTAAACAAAATTTTTACAAAAGTCCTGCTTTGGTTCCACCCATGCCATGGATAGATAATGTTCCGCCGCTCCCTGTTTCAAAAGTTAAAAGTTCGGGGAATAAAATCACATGGAAAGTAGAAAAAACTGAAAATGAGATGGATAAACCATACCGTTATTTAATTTACCTGAACGAAAAGAACAGCAGCGGCCCGGGTCATTTTTTTATTTTGAATAATTCTACGGAATGCAGATTTGAGAGTGTTAACAAAAAAAAGAAAAAGTACGAAGTGAGAGTTTCTGCCTTAGACAGATTAAACAACGAAAGCAAATTGAGTAAACCGATTACAATAAAACTTTGATTTTTTTCTCCGCGAAAAGAAAAATCTTATACCTTTGCAAAATTCGGTCTGTAGCTCAGTTGGTAGAGCAGCTGACTCTTAATCAGCGGGCCCAGGGTTCGAATCCCTGCAGACCGACCAATTGAAAAATCCAACAACTCTCTATACTTTAAAAGCTACAGAGTAAACGTATTAAAACTCTGCTTTTAAAGCAGTAAAAACAAAAGGCGCTGTAACGCGCCTTTTGTTTTTCAGTTATTCGTAAATCAACACAAAACCAGTAAATTTTAATGTCTTCATAGCAACTAATTTTTTAAAATTATTATGGCACAAATGTGAAAGACCTATTTTGAACTTAAAAATTTTTTAACAAAAAAAATCATAAAAAACTTTAAAAATTGTGTGGTTATCAGTAATTTAAAAAGAGAGATGCAAATAACGATAACTATTTTTATTTATTATAAAAAAACTTTTAATGCTGCTTGTTTATTTATCGAAAAAGTATTTTCTTTGCACCCCGTTAAATAACGGCTTGTTTATCGATAATCAAGAAAAGAAATTTATAAGGAAATGTCACGAATTTGTCAAATAACAGGTAAAACTGCGCAGGTGGGTAACAATGTATCTCACTCGAAAAGAAGAACAAAGAGAAAGTTCGATGTAAACCTGTTTAAAAAGAAGTATTATCTACCCGATGAAGATCGTTGGGTACAGTTAACAGTTTCTGCCGCAGGTATGCGCGATATTAATAAAAAAGGGGTGAAAGCTGCCTTGAAAGAAGCAAAAGAAAAAGGTTTTATCGAAAAAATTTAAAGATCTTTAGCAATGGCAAAAAAAGGAAAAGGCAACAGGATTCAGGTAATTATGGAATGTACCGAGCATAAGGAAAGTGGAATGCCCGGAACATCGAGGTATATTACAACCAAAAACAGGAAAAATACTCCAGACCGTTTGGAGTTGAAAAAGTACAATCCAATCCTGAAAAAAATAACAGTACATAAAGAAATTAAATAATTTAAACTATGGCAAAGAAAACGGTTGCTACATTACAAAAAGGTGCCGGTAAAGGTTATTCTAAAGTAATTAGAATGGTAAAATCGGAAAAAACCGGCGCATACATATTTAAAGAAGAAATAGTCCAGAGCGACGATGTAAAAGATTATTTTAAAAAATAATCCGCTTTAGGAGAATCAACTAATACAAAAAAAGCTTTCATCAACGGTGAAAGCTTTTTTTGTATTAGTTTTTTTATTGTTAGTTTTACACTCTTAAATATTAGGGTAATGGGCATATTCGGAATTTTCGATAAAAGCAAAAAGGAGTCGCTCGACAAAGGCCTTTCAAAAACAAAGGAAAGTGTTTTCAAAAAACTAAGCAGAGCTGTTGCAGGAAAGTCAAAAGTTGACGATGAAGTTCTCGATAACCTTGAGGAAGTTTTAATCACTTCGGATGTTGGCGTGGATACCACGCTTAAAATTATTGAACGCATAGAAACGAGGGTGTTGCACGATAAATACATGGGTGTCAGCGAATTAAACATGATTCTAAAAGAAGAAATTGCTTCGCTTCTTGAAGAAAACAATTCTGGCGATGCGGCTGATTTTGATCTTCCTGACACAGGCACTCCTTATGTAATTATGGTAGTAGGTGTAAACGGCGTTGGAAAAACCACCACTATCGGGAAATTGGCATATAACTTTAAACAAGCCGGTAAGTCGGTAGTTTTAGGCGCGGCCGATACATTCAGGGCCGCTGCAATTGAACAGCTCGAAATATGGGCAACCCGCGTTGATGTACCTATCATCAAGCAAAAAATGGGAGCCGATCCTGCCTCGGTCGCTTTCGATACGCTGGCTTCGGCCAAAGCATCGAAAGCCGATGTCGTTATTATCGATACGGCAGGCCGCCTGCACAATAAAATAAATTTAATGAACGAGCTGTCCAAAATAAAAAAGGTGATGCAGAAAATTGTTCCGGATACTCCACACGAAGTTCTGCTTGTTTTAGATGGTTCAACCGGGCAAAATGCCTTCGAGCAGGCAAAACAGTTTTCATCGGCAACCGAAGTTACTGCACTGGCGCTCACCAAGCTTGACGGCACAGCCAAAGGAGGTGTGGTAATTGGCATTTCCGACCAGTTCAAAATTCCGGTAAAATACATTGGTATTGGTGAAAAAATGGAAGACCTTCAGATTTTCGACCGCCATGAGTTTGTTAAATCTCTGTTTTCATAGTCCTGCTATTTGAAATTCCCTGTAATTTTTTCGGCAATAAAAATACCGGATGAGCAAAACAAAAATAGCTGAAAAGCAAAAAAATCCCTGGAGCTGGATTCCCACAGTTTACTTTGCCGAAGGGCTGCCATACGTGGTTGTAATGACCGTTTCGGTTATCATGTACAAGCGGCTTGACATATCGAATGCCGAAATTGCATTTTACACAAGCTGGCTAAATTTGCCGTGGGTTATAAAGCCACTTTGGAGCCCGTTTGTGGAATTGTTTAAAACCAAGCGCTGGTGGATTGTGTCGATGCAACTGTTAATAGGAGCCGGATTGGCAGGGGTTGCTTTAACCTTACCTACTTCGTTTTTTTTTCGGGGTTCGCTGGCTTTTTTGTGGCTGTTAGCTTTTAGTTCGGCCACACACGACATTTCGGTTGACGGTTTTTACATGATGGGGCTAAACGAAAACCGGCAGACTTTTTTTGTAGGCATTCGAAATACATTTTACCGTCTGGCTATGATTACCGGGCAGGGCATTATGGTAATCATTGCCGGATCTCTTGAAAATTCAACAAAAATAACAGGAGAGAATATTCAGCTTGCATGGGCCTTTACGTTTGCATTTATTGCCGTATTGTTTGTTATGTTAGCAATTTATCACAAGTTTTTTCTTCCCCGTCCTTCGGAAGATGTTAAACAGGTATCTGACAGCTTCAAAAACATATTTGCCGGTTTTATTGAAACCTTAAAAGCCTATTTTATAAAAAAAGACATCTGGATTATATTAGGATTTCTGTTGTTATACCGTCTTGGCGAGGCTCAGCTGGCAAAAATGGCATCGCCGTTTATGCTCGACCCTGTTGAAACAGGCGGACTTGGACTAAGCACTAATCAGGTAGGGTTTGTTTACGGAACTATAGGGATAATTGCTCTTATGATTGGTGGAATTTCGGGCGGATGGTTGGCCTCGCGGTATGGTTTTTCGCGACTGCTCTGGTTTTTTGTTTTTTCAATCAACCTGCCCAATCTGGTGTACGTTTATCTTGCGTATGCACAACCCCCGGCATACTGGATTATTGCGAGCGCTGTGGCTGTCGAACAGCTGGGTTACGGTTTCGGGTTCACTGCCTATACACTGTACATGCTTTACATTTCGGACGGAAAATACAAAACGGCACACTTTGCATTCAGTACCGGAATCATGGCACTTGGTATGATGCTGCCGGGGATGGTTTCGGGCTGGATACAGGAGATGGTTGGCTACACCCACTTTTTTGTATGGGTGATGATTTGCACTATTCCGGGGTTTGTATTGGCAAAATTAATTAAAGTGGATAAGGGTTTTGGAATGAGAAAATGAAACTGTTTTTTGTAACATTTTCGCCGCCTGTTCGTCTTTAAGTAATAACAGGGGCTTACTAATTTATAAAATAGAACCAATGAATATTAAAAACAAAAAATTCAAAATGTTTCATTTCCGAACAGAAAGTGTTCATTTATGGACACTTTCTGAGAATGTAAAATTTTGTAATAATTTCATTTACTGAGAGATAACAGTTTGGCATAAAGTCTGTGTAATAATGAATCGGATTTAAATACTATGAAGTCAGTTATAAATAAATATAAATAACAAAACTACTCTGTGTTTATAAAATTGCCTTATAACATAGTAAAAAGAAATGATTGGTTTTATTTGCAATGCACTGTATCTGCCATGTACTTTTGCGGCGCACATATTAATAAAAAATGAATTATCAGTGCTTATTTGGCACAGCAAAATTTTGACAACAAACAATACCAATGTAAAACAGTTGACTTATGAAATATTTTAAATGGATTATTACGGTTTTTCTTTGCTTTATTATTTATTCTGTAAATGCACAAAGTGTATCCGACAGTATTGCCAATCGCACATACCAAGCCACACGAACTGCTATTCCCCCAACAATAGATGGTGTATTGGATGACGAATGTTGGCTGAACACTGGCAGTTGGTCTGGAAACTTTGTTCAGCAGCGCCCCAATGAAGGGCAGCCTGCAACAGAAGATACCCATGTAAAAATCCTCTACGACGACCATAACCTGTATGTAGCATTCATCTGTTACGACTCAGAGCCTGACAAAATAAACCGTTGGCTTGCGCCAAGAGATCAGGTAAGCGGAGATGCCGCTGCTATCATCTTCGACAGCTACAACGATCGCCAGACAGGTTTTGCCTTTGGACTCACTGCCGGCGGCACCAAAGTTGATTTTCTATGTTTCAACAATCAAAACGACGATTATACATGGAATGCTGTGTGGGAAGGTAAAGTGTCGCATGACGCCAAAGGATGGTATGCCGAATTTAAAATTCCTCTGTCACAACTCCGGTATGCAAATACAGAAGGTGAGCAGGAATGGGGATTCACAGCTACTCGCAGGATTGACCGCAAAGCTGAGCAATCTTTTGTACACCTTATACCTCAGCAAAACAGCGGCTTTGTTTTTAATTTAAGTCGCCTCACAGGTATATCGGGGCTAACCAAGTCAAGAAGAATAGAACTTATGCCATATACCACTGTCAGATATAAACTGTCGGAAAAAGAAGAGGGTAATCCATACTCCAAAGCCTCCGAATGGAAAATTGGTCCGGGGCTTGACGGCAAAGTAGGTTTGTCAAGCAATTTCACACTCGACTTCAGCATTAATCCTGACTTCGGGCAGGTTGAGGCCGACCCTTCGACTATCAACCTTACAGCATTCGAAATGTACTACGAAGAAAAACGGCCTTTCTTCCTCGAAGGCAAAAATATTTTCAATAATATGGGTGAAGCTATTTTTTATACGCGAAGAATAGGATCTCGTACGCTATGGCGTCCCGAAGATCAGGAAGGAAGGTACATATCCGAGCCTCAGGAAACAGCCATTATAAGTGCAGTCAAATTATCGGGCAAAAGCAAAAACGGATTAGCGGTAGGTATCGTTAACAGCCTTACAGCAAAGGGGAACACAAAGATAAATGACTTAGGACATGAGTATTCAATGACAGCGCAGCCATTTACAAGCTATTCGGTTGCACGCTTACAGCAAGATTTCAAACAGGGCAATACTATACTCGGAGCATTTTTTACATCAACCAACCGTGCTTTAAACGAAGACCATCTTAAAGGTTTCATCAGAAATGCTTACGCAGGCGCCGTGGATTGGGAACAATATTTCTTAAAACGGAATTATTTCATAAAAGGTATTGCCCAATACAGCTATGTAGAAGGTGATAGGGAAGCAATTACCAAACTGCAGGAATCACCGGTACATTTCTATCAGAGAGAAGGCGTAACGCATCTCGGTGTGGACAGTTCGCGCACAAATCTCACAGGAAACGCCGGACGGATAATACTGGGGAAAAGAGGACAAAACGCAAAAATTATCAGCGAACAGCGTCTTTACTGGGCAACTCCGGGGTTTGATATTAATGACCTTGGATACATACGAAAATCAGACTACAAAGGAATAAACGGATTTGTCGGGTATTCGGAGACCAAACCCTCACGCATGTTTAACAGGTATTTTCTGGATATGTACTATGTTTATGAAAAAGATTACAGCAATAAGCCTGTTTTTGGACGAATAGCATCAGAGTTGGAATTTGTATTCAAAAACAATTACTTTTTATACACATGCGTTGGATACGACCCAAAGCTAATTGAGACCTCTATGTTGCGCGGAGGCCCCCCTGTAGATTTCGACACAAGATGGATAACAGATCTTGTTGTTGAAACAGATGGTTCCAAACGTGTATCATCCAGACTATACCATGGAATGGTATTGGGAGATATTCAGTACTCACAAGTTGCCAATGCAACTATAAATTACCGCCCGGTGCCCAACCTCAATCTTTCGGCAAGAGTTGAATACGCCTATGGGGATAGACAACTCGAATATGTTGCCAAAACAGAATTAGACAACAACAACAGCCAATCAATCTACCTCATGGGAGCAATCAAACAGAAGACTATCGGCCTCACCACGAGAATAGACTACATAATCACTCCCGAACTATCTATCCAGTTCTACGGCAACCCATTTATTTCGATGGGTAAATACACTGACTTCAAGCGGGCGACTAACACGATGGATAAAATATACGAAAACCGCTTTCATCTGCTGCGGCAGGACGAGCTGTCGTACAACGCCTCGAAAAATACATATTCGGTCAGCGAAACAGCCACAGGCTATGGCTATACGTTCGACAACCCTGACTTCAGTTTCCGAGAGTTCCGTTCCAACCTTGTTGTACGCTGGGAATATAAACCAAACTCAATTCTCTATCTTGTTTGGGCGCAGGGTCGCTCAGGCAGAATTTCGGAATATGTATCTTCCTTATCGCAAAATACCAAAGCGCTGTTCAACTACCATCCCGGCAACGTGTTTATGATAAAACTGAATTATTGGTTTTCGATTTGATGGACGAGTATCACAGTGCCTTTACTGCCTCCCATGCGTTGGACTTTCCTTCTTTTTCGGCCGTACCTTTCATTGTATTATTGTCTATGGTACATACGTATTTAACACCGTTACAGGTGAAATTCAGAACGTTTCCGCGCAGTCTGCCGTCAGTTATATTATGTGATTCCGTACCTGTTTTCATCCTGCCTTTAACAATTTGGTAATCCTGTGTTAACTCAATTTCACCATCTTTAAATTTCCACGATCCTTCAACTTTGGCCGGTACTATCCACAGGTATGCAGTATTCCATGAAGTTGTCTTGTTGTCTGATTCTCTCATTTCATCATAAAACCAGTCCTGCATCGAAAAAGAATTGGTTATTATGCGGGTTCCGGGCTTTAATTCAAGTAATACGGGTTTCAACTTTCTGTTTATTTCTGGCAGAAGGAACATCGTTATAACCGTAGCTTTCGACAAGTCATATTCAAAAAAATCGGCTTGAATAAAATCCGTTTTATCGGCTACTCCTTCTTTCTCCGCAGCTCTTTTTGAGTATTCAACCATATCCTGATTAAATTCAACTCCGGCTGCATTAATGCCTTTTTTAGCTGCAGCGATTACAATTCTTCCGTCACCCGAACCAAGATCAACCAAATAGTCAGCAGATGTCAAACCTGCCATGTCTATCATTATATCAACAAGATCATGTGGCGTGGGATACCAAATTACATCCTTCCCTGCCTGCCCTAATTCAGGCTCGTAATCGCTGTTCTCAGTGTTAGCCTGACAAAATAATACTTCCGGAATAACCAGCAATACGAATCCTAAAAATACAGATGGCCAAAATTTCCAATTTTTCATAGTTATATATTTTGTTTGTTAAACAATTGGCAAGTTATATAAAAAATTGCAGACAGTAAAAAGCGAAAACACTCTTTTCGAGAGATTAATTTTTGTGGGTTGTGCTGGATTCGAACCAGCGACCCCTACCCTGTCAAGGTAATGCTCTAAACCAACTGAGCTAACAACCCATACTGCAAAAATATAAAAAAACAAGTTTTTATACTCGGACGATAAAAATAAATGCAGCGATTATTTATTTACAGCATCCAACATTATTGCGAAATCAATATCATCCTACAACAATATTGATTATTTTTTTAGGTACAAAAACAAATTTACGGACAGTTTTTCCTTCAATCCATTTTGCTGAACGTACATCGACAAGCACGGCTTTTTCTGCACTGTCGGCAGTTACATCTACAGGTAATTCAATCTGAAACCGCATTTTCCCGTTAAACGAAACCGGGAACGCAAACGTGTCTTCCGTCAGCATATTTCGGTCAACCTCCGGCCACGACTCGTAGGCTAATGTGTTTTCATTTCCGTACAGCGACCAAAGTTCTTCGCCAATGTGTGGTGCAAACGGGGCTAATATTTTTGCAAATGTTTCAGCCGTTGCTTTTGTTACTTTACCTTTTTTTATTGCCAGATTATTAAAAACCATCAGCGCCGAAACGGCGGTATTGAATTTAAGATGTTCTATATCGAATTCCACCTTTCGGATGGTTTGATGAAGCAATTTTACAACTTCTTTATCTTCGTTTCCTTCAATAATATTTTCGGGTTCGGCAAAAAAACGGTAAACGCGGTTTAGAAAGTTAAATACTCCCTTTACGCCGTTTTCAGCCCATGGTTTTCGTTCGTCAAGCGGTCCCATAAACATTTCATACAGGCGCAGCGAATCAGCCCCGTAATTTACAATAACATCGTCTGGATTCACCACGTTTTTCAGCGATTTCGACATTTTAGCCACAATTTGCCTCAGTTCCTCGTTGGTTTCTTTGTGAAAGTATTTTCCGTCGCGGTCTTCTACTAAATCCGACGGTACCTTGGCTCCTATTGATGTTTCGTAAGCAAATGCGAGAATCATTCCCTGATTGAACAATTTTTGGAATGGCTCGTCAGTAGAAACTATTCCCAAATCGTACAGTACTTTATGCCAGAACCGCGAATAAAGCAGGTGTAGTACGGCGTGTTCGGCGCCTCCAACATACAAATCAACAGGCATCCAGTACTGCTCTTTTTTAACATTAAAAATCGACTCCTCGTTCATCGGGTCTATGTAGCGCAAATAGTACCAGCACGAACCTGCCCATTGTGGCATAGTATTCGTTTCGCGGCGGCCTTTTCTACCGTTTTTATCTGTTACAGTCAGCCAGTCTTCAGCATTGGCTAACGGCGATTCGCCTGTTTCGCTGGGCTTATATTCTTCCAGTTCAGGCAATTCCAGCGGCAGGTTTTCATCATCAACTAATGAAACCTCTCCATCTTCCCAGTGAATTACCGGAAATGGCTCGCCCCAATAACGCTGGCGACTAAACAGCCAGTCGCGCAGTTTAAAATTAACGGTGGCTTTTCCTATTCCTTTGCTTTCGAGCCATTCTATCGTTTTTTTAATTCCGTCAGCTTTGCTGAGCCCGTTAATATCCAATCCTGTTTCACTGCTTGCCGAATTGATATATTCGCCGTCTTCTGTCCAGCAAGCATTACCTGATAAAATAGCTTCACGGTTTTCGGCCTGTTTTGGGTCGAGAATACAAATTATAGGAATATCGAATGTAAGGGCAAATTCAAAGTCGCGTGTGTCGTGAGCAGGGACAGCCATAATGGCGCCTGTTCCATAACCCATCAGCACATAATCGGCCACCCAAATTGGTATGGGTTGCCCGTTAACCGGATTGATAGCATATCGTCCTGTAAACACACCTGTTTTAACTTTAGCCAGATCGGTGCGGTCTAAATCCGATTTCAGCGCTGCTGCTTTTATATAATTTTCTACTGATTCTTTGTTACACTGGGTGGCGATTTCGTTTACCAACTCATGTTCAGGGGCAATAACCATATATGTTGCACCAAACAAAGTGTCAGGACGGGTAGTGTAAACGCGAAGTTTTTTGTCTAATCCGTCAATTGCAAAATCCACTTCGGCGCCGGTTGATTTGCCAATCCAGTTGCGCTGCATATTTTTTACACCGGCCGGCCAGTCAAGACTTTCCAAGCCCTGCAGCAACCTTTCGCCGTAAAGCGGAATGCGTAGCAGCCACTGTTTAAGGTTTTTGCGAATAACCTGATTTCCGCATTTTTCGTGCGAACCATCAGTAAGAACTTCTTCGTTGGCACAGACTGTTTTACAAGCGTCGCACCACCAAACCTGTGCATTATCGTAGTATGCCAACCGTTTATCGCTGATATATTTTTTTACAGCTTCTTCGCCCCTGTTTTTAATTTCTTCAGGAATTACAAGTTCCGAAATGTGGCGGCCTTTCTGCTGCTCATCATCAAACCATGTATTGTACAGCTGTTTGAAAATCCATTGTGTCCACTTGAAGTACTTCGGGTCGGTGGTGCTTATTTCGCGATCCCAGTCATAGCTCAACCCTATTGATTTAATTTGCCTGCGGAAATTATCGCAGTTCAGGTCGGTGGTAACAGCCGGATGGGTGCCTGTTTGAATGGCATACTGTTCTGCCGGAAGGCCAAAAGCATCGTAGCCCATAGGGTGAAGTACGTTAAAACCTTTCATCCGTTTGTAGCGGCTCAATATATCGGTTGCCGTGTAACCTTCAGGATGTCCCACATGTAAGCCGGCTGCCGAAGGATACGGAAACATGTCGAGGATGTAATATTTTGGCTTTGAAAAATCGTCGGGGGTTTTAAACGTTTTATTTTCTTCCCAGTATTTTTGCCATTTGGGTTCAATTTCAGCGAAATTATATTCCATGTTTTTCTTTGTTGAACAGAATTCTGATTGTAAAGCCGCAAAGATAACAAAAAATGATTTTCGGGATGGGAATAAATAATTAACCATGAATCTACCATGCCTATTTTTATTATAGATGCTTTGATTTAATCAAATTTTTTCTCTTACTTTGTAGCTATAAACATTTTAAAATTATATACTTTAAACCTTAAAACTTTAAAATAAAATGAAATCATTTAAATTATTATTTTTAATCTCTTTATTGAGTTTTTGTGTGTCGGGGGTAGTTTTTTCGCAAGGCAATGTACCTTACTTAAAAAAGCAAGGCACTGTTACGCAGCTGATAGTCAACGATAAGCCATTTCTGATGCTGGCTGGTGAACTGGGCAACTCAACGGCTTCCCATTTGGGGAACTTAGATCAGGTTTTTGCCAATTTGCATGAAAGGAAACTGAATACGGTGCTGGTTCCGATTGCGTGGGAACAATTTGAACCGCAGGAAGGGAAATTCGACTATACTCTCATTGACGGTATTATCGCTTCCGCCCGTAAAAACAATTTAAAACTTGTTATACTCTGGTTCGGCAGTTGGAAAAACACTTATTCGAGCTATATTCCCGAATGGGTAAAGCGCGACACACAGCGATTTCCGCGTGTCCTTATGCGCAACGGGCGTCCAACAGAACGGCTTTCACCCTTTAGCGAAAACAACCGGAAAACCGATGCAAAAGCGTATGCCGCATTGATGAAACATATTAAATCGACAGACACGGCTCGCACCATATTGATTATGCAGGTACAAAACGAAGTAGGGGTAATTCCCGAACCGCGCGATTTCTCGCCCGCGGCAAACGCTGCTTTTAATGCGCCTGTACCTGAGGTGTTGATGAACTATATGATTCAAAATTCCGATAAACTTGAACCGGAACTTCACGGAGCATGGGTTGCCGCAGGTAAAAAATCACGCGGTTCGTGGCAGGAAGTATTTGGCGCAAAGCCTTTTACCGATGACATTTTCATGGCATGGCACTATGCTACTTATATCGAAGTTATTACGGCAGAAGGAAAGGCTGAATACGACATTCCGATGTTTACCAATGCGGCGCTGATACGTCCCAACTATCTGCCGGGGCAGTACAACAGTGGTGGCCCCCTGCCGCACTCAATGGATTTGTATCGTGTAGGTGCGCCAAGTATCGATTTCATCTCGCCCGATATTTATTTTGAGAATTTTGCCTATTGGGCTGAGCGTTACAATCGCGAAGGCAATCCTCTTTTTATACCTGAAACCGCCGGTGGAGCTACGGGTGCCGCTAATGCCTACTATGCTTTCGGGCAGCAAAACGCTATTGGATTTTCGCCGTTTGGCATAGAAGGTAGGATGATGGCGCCTGGAGCAGGCACAAGTGCGACGGATCCTTTGGTTAATACTTATGCCGTACTCGAACACCTTGCTCCTGAAATCATACAAAAACAGGGCAATAATGAACAGATGGCGGCCATTGTTCTCGAAGGAAGAGAACAGCGTAATGGCAGAATAGAGTTTGGCGGATATGTTATTACAGTGAACTGGTCGGGCAGTGCCGAAACAAATAACCGCATAGGCATAATGTTTATAAAAACAGGCGAAGATGAATTTCTTGTTGCCGGAAGCGGAGCTGCTTCATTGTCGTTTGCTCCCGCTGTCGAAGGTAATTTTACGGCTGGTATTGCCAGTATCGACGAGGAGGTACTGGTGAATGGGAGTTGGGTTTGGCAGCGACGACTAAACGGAGACCAAAACGGACAAGGGCAGGTTTTGAACATACCTGCCTCGCAAGCAGTGGTTTACAAACTCAGGTTGTATAAATACTAAAAATTAGTAATTAAGAATTAGGAGTTAGGAATTAAGAGAAAATAGTTACAAGTTACGAGAAATGAATTGAGGAAATGGGGGAAAACAGGGGAAACATTACCCTGTTTCCCCTGTTTTCCCCGCTTGCAAAGCAAGCATTACACTATTTCCTCTCCTTTTTCAATTACTCATTTATTCAATTCCTGACCCCTATTCTGTGTCGACAAACAGCGTTATAAGTTTTGTTCGGGCAAGTTTTTACATTACTTTTGTACAAAATGTAAAACGGCATGTTAATCACAATAAACAACACTAAAGTTCAGGTTGAAGAAGGTTCTTCGGTGATGAAAGCCGTGCAAAATTTGGGGATTCATATTCCAAACATGTGCTGGCACGACGAGCTGGAGCATTTTACTTCCTGCATGTTATGTTTGGTGAAAGACAAAAAAAACGGATGGCTTTTCCCTTCCTGTTCGGTGAAAGTTGCTGAAGGCATGGAAATAATAACCGATGATGCAGAAATTACAAAAGCCCGACAAACAGCACTGGAACTGCTGCTGAGCGAACATGTGGGCGATTGTGAAGCGCCCTGCCGGATTGCCTGCCCTGCACACATTCCCATTCCGCTGATGAACAGGCTGATTGCTGCCGGAAAATTCGATGAATCGCTGGCTGTAGTAAAACGCGATATCGCCATGCCTGCTGTTTTAGGCCGAATTTGTCCCGCTCCATGCGAAAATGCCTGCCATCGCAAAACCATTGATGAGTCCATTTCCATTTGCCTCCTGAAACGGTTTGTAGGCGATGAATGGGCATATCCACAAATAACGCCGGCAGATAAAACGGGGAAAACAGCGGCTGTTATAGGCGCAGGCCCTGCCGGATTGGCGGTAGCCTATTATCTTCAGCTAAAGGGTGTTCAGGTTACTTTATTCGACAAGAACGAAAACGCAGGAGGAATGCTCCGAACTGCAATCAGCGATGAAATTTTGCCGAAAGATGTGCTGGATAAAGAAATTGATGTAATACTAAGCACCGGTGTTGATTTTCAAGTAGGAAAGAAAATTACATTCGATGCTTTTCAAAAACTCAAAAAAGAATTTGACGCAGTGATTGTAGCTACCGGAACTGTTTCTGAAGAACCGGAGTTTTTTGGGTTGAAAGCAACTCAAAAAGGAATTATTGCTGATAATAATTCGTACCGGACATCCGATGAAAAAGTTTTTGCCATAGGTAATGTACTGCGTTCGTCGCGTTTGGCAGTGCGTTCTGCCGGACAAGGGAAAGAAGTTGCTTTTTCGGTACTTCAGTTTTTAAACGGGCAAGAGCCCAAAGGCGAACCACGAATGTTTAATTCGCGTTTCGGGAAACTGACGAGTGCCGAATTTTCGGAATATTTGAAAGAAGCCGTTGGCGAGAAACGATTATCTCCTTCGAACAGCGGGTGTGTCGGTTTTACAAAAGAAGAGGCTGTTGCCGAAGCATTACGCTGTATGCATTGCGACTGCCGTGCCATCGACAATTGTAAACTGCGCGAGTATTCCGACCTGTACCGAGCCGATCAGAAACGGTTTAAAACAGGTGAGAGGCGCAGTATAACCAAACAAACAAATCACGATCTGGTTGTGTACGAAGCTCAAAAGTGCATTAAGTGCGGTATTTGTGTCAGACTTAGCGAAAAATATAACGAAAAATTTGGCCTCACATATATTGGCAGGGGTTTTGATGTAGTAATTGGTGTTCCGTTTAACGAAGAACTGAAAGCCGGGTTGGGCAAAATTGCGGCGAAAGTTGCCGAAGGCTGTCCAACCGGAGCAATATCGTTGAAAAATAATTAAATTATGAAGAATTTTATAGCAGTCATTTTAATAATTACGAATTTTGGGGCAAATGCCCAGACCACTGATTCATGGCCTGTTTTTCGTGGCAATCAGAACTTGATCGGCGTTTCGAATACGGTAATTCACGATTCTCCCCGACTGTTATGGGCATTTCAAACCGAAGATAACATAAAATCGTCTCCGGTTGTTGCCGATGAAAAAATAGTTGTGGGCTCCACCGATGGTTTTGTGTATTGCCTTGACATGAACGGCAAAATTTTCTGGAAATTTGAAACCGACAATGCTATAGAAGCTCCGGCCTTACTGCTTAACAACGTGGTTTATGTCGGAAATTTAAGTGGAATGCTGTATGCGCTCGACTTAAATTCAGGTGAAAAACTTTGGGAGTATGAAACTGATGGCCAAATTATAGGATCGGCCAACTGGTGGAGCGATGAAAAATCAACTTACATTTTTGTGGGAAGTTACGATTATTACCTTCACTGCGTGGATGCCAAAACCGGACAGATGAAATGGAAATATGAATCGGATAATTACATCAACGGAGCGGCTGCCTGCATTAACGGGAAGGCTGTATGTGGCGGTTGCGACGGTTTTCTTCACATTGTGGACTTGACTACAGGAAAATTGGATAAAAAAATTGATGTGGATACCTATGTAGCCGGCTCGGCGGCTGTTGAACACGATAAAGCCTATATTGGTAACTACGATGGCCGCTTTTTTCAGGTGGATTTAAAAACCGATAAAACCACCTGGGCATGGGAACACGAAACTACTAAACTGCAGTTTATCGCTTCGCCTGCTCTGCTCGGAAATCGTGTGCTTACTGCCAATCACAACAAATTTCTGTATTGTTTCGATAAAAACACCGGTGAAAAATTGTGGGAATACAATACCGGTCGACAGGTGGAAGCATCGCCAGTAATTGCCGGAGACAAGGTAATTTCGGCAAATATGCGCGGCGATTTGGCCATTGTGAACCTTTCGGACGGGAAATTAATCTGGAGTTACGAAATTGGCAGTCAGATTATAAGCAATCCGGCAGTGGCAGCAGGAAAAATTATTGTTGGCGCTTTTGACGGTAATGTATATTGCTTTGGGAACCCGTAGTTTCACGAAATAAAAGAAATAAAAGACATATTATGAATATTGTTCAAATTATACCCGGTTCCGGCGGCAGTTTTTACTGCGGCAACTGTTTACGCGACAGTAAATATTTCAACGCACTGCGTGCCGAAGGTCATAAAGTGACTAAAATCCCCATGTACCTTCCGTTGTTTGCCGATGAGAATGATATTTCGGATGTGCCTGTTTTTTACGGTGCAATCAGCTTATATCTGAAACAGGCATATCCTGTTTTCAGAAAAATGCCGGTTTGGATGGAGAAACTGCTGAATTCGAAACCTATGATGAAAATAGCCGCATCAATGGCGGGTTCTACACGCGCCAAAGGTCTTGAAGATATGACTGTTTCAATGCTTCTTGGGGAAGAAGGCCGGCAAAAAGAAGAACTCGAATATCTGGTTAACTGGGTTGCCGAACATTGCCGCCCCGATATAATTCATATTTCGAATGCATTGCTTCTGGGGCTGGCCCGTAAGTTTAAAGAAAAAATTGGCGTTCCGGTAATTTGCACTTTGCAGGATGAAGATGTGTGGATTGACTCCATGCAACCCCATTTTCAGAAAAAAATTTGGGAACTGATGAGCGAACGTGCCAAAGATGTGGATATGCTAGTTTCGGTCAGCCATTTTTTTGCCGGAATAATGAAACAGCGAATGAATCTTCCCAATGAAAAAATACAAACTGTTCATTTAGGCGTTGATGTAAATAATTACAACTTCATTTCGCCCCTCGAAAAAGAACGAAATGTAGGTTATATTTCAAGAATGTGCCATAAGGACGGTTTCGATATTGTGGTTGACGCATTTATTGAGTTGAAAAAGAAGCCCGGTTTTGAAGATGTGAAACTGATTGCCACCGGTGGTTATACCGGTGACGATTCCAAGTTTTTGAAAGAACAAAAACGGAAATTGAAAGAAAGTAATCTGCTTAATTCTTTTGAAATTATTCCTGAATTTAGTGGAGAAGCAGTAAATAATTTTTTCAAAAAAGTAGTGCTGATTTCTGTGCCGGTAAGGACTGGTGAAGCTTTCGGAATATATTTGCTGGAATCGATGGCGTCAGGGGTTCCTGTGGTACAGCCGGCTTTGGGCGCCTTCCCTGAAATAATAGAACTATCGGGCGGCGGCGTAACATATATGCCCAATACACCACAAAAGCTAAGCGAAACATGGGCAGAGTTGCTGTCAGACCCTGAAAAAATTGAAGAACTAAGTAAAAAAGGGTATGAAGGGACAAAAAATAAGTTTAGCATTCATAATCATGTCAGGGAAATAATAAATTTATATGAAAGTTTTCATCATCATGAACGAATGTGACAAACAATTATGCTGCTAAAATTACAAGACATAACAAAAGGCTACGGACAAGCGGGAACTCGTACATACAGACCGGTTCTGAAAGATTTAAACTTAGAATTGGCTCAAGGCGAAAAAATAGCCATTGTTGGGCCAAGCGGATCGGGTAAAACTACTTTGCTTAATTTAATTGGTGCGCTTGATTTACCTGAATCCGGAAAGATTTTTTTTGAAGAAACTGACATTACCGAATATTCAAAATCAGAACTGGCTGCTTTTCGCAATAAAAAGCTGGGGTTTATTTTCCAGCTACATCATCTTATGCCTCAACTCACTTTGTGGGAAAATGTATTACTTCCGTTACTTCCGCAGGGAAATAAAATTTCGAAAGAACAAACCGATCGGGCGGAACATTTAGTTTGTAAAGTTGGCATCTGGGAACAGCGTAATCAGAAACCGGCTGAAATGTCGGGCGGCGAATGCCAGCGTACTGCCGTAGTTCGTGCGCTGGTTAACAAACCTAAGCTTATTCTTGCCGACGAACCCACCGGCGCGCTGGACGAAAGCAACGCTTTTGCACTTTCAGAATTGCTGATTCAGCTGAGCAATGATGAAAATATTGCTTTGATAACTGTTACTCATTCAGCTGAACTGGCCGCAAAAATGGACAAAAAGTATATTCTCAAAAATGGGAAACTGGTTTAAAACTCGGTATTATTGTAAAAAAAAAACTCCCATTTAGGAAAGTCTTAGGAAACCTGCAATGAATTATATTTTTAAAACATTTAACCATTATTTCAAACAAAACCTGCTGGTAGCGCTGGGTGTTATGGTAAGTACCATGGTTTTGACAGGTTCGCTTATTATTGGCGATTCGGTACGGTTCAGCCTTGAACAATCAACTTTTTCGCGTTTGGGCGAAACCACGCACCTTGTTTCGGTCAATGAACGTTATTTTCGTCAGGAAATGGCCGCTGAGCTGGAGGCAAAAAGTCCTGAAATAAAAGCTGCTCCTGTTTTATTTTTAGAAGGTGTTGCTGTTGCCGATGGCGGCCAACAGCGCGTTAATAAAGTACAAATAGTGGGTGTCGATAATTCTTTTGAGAAGATTTCAAATGTCACTGTTTTTTCAGAATTGCAAAACAACGAGATTGCCATCAGTCAAAATTTGGCCGAACGCCTGAAAATTAATGAAGGCGAAAATTTGCTAGTACGAATTAAAAAAGCCAGCCTGATACCGATGAATGCGCCTTTTGTTTCTGCAGGAGAAACCGGCGTTTCGCTGAGGGCAACCGTTAAAAAAGTGATTCAAAAAGATGAGCTGGGAAGGTTCAGCCTGAAAAATTCACAGACTGCGCCATACAATATTTTTATTTCTATTGAGCGATTGAACCGTTTAATGGAGTTTGAAGGAAAAGCCAATCAGATTCTCATTTCAACTGAACTGTCAAAATATGAAGTTTTACAGTCGGTTAAAAACAGCCTTACACCTGAAGATGCAGGATTGAAATTTAAAAATATTGAAGCAACCGGCGAAGTTGAAGTTTCTACCGAGCGCGTTTTTATGGAAACGAAGGTGGCCGAAACACTTCAGAAACTGCCAAGTGCACAGCCTGTGTTAACATATTTTGTTAATGAAATCTCGAAATTAAACGTTGGAAGCCCTGAGTATGCGGCCGGTATTCCTTATTCCTTTGTTTCAACTTTGGTTTCGGATTTGGCAGATAACGAAATAATTCTAAACCAGTGGTCTGCCGACGATTTAAATGCAAAAATTGGAGATAATATTCAATTAACATACTGGCAAATAGGGCCATTACGCGAACTGACAGAAGAAAAAATTGATTTTGTTTTGCATGATATAGTGCCGATGACACAAGTATGGGCTGACGACACCCGAATGCCAAATTTACCCGGAATGTCGGATGCCGGCCATTGCCGCGAGTGGGAAGCAGGTGTTCCAATTAATCTTGATGCCATTCGCGATAAAGACGAAAAGTACTGGAATGAATATAAAGGAGCGCCCAAAGCTTATATTTCGCTAAATAAAGCGCAGGAAATATGGGCAAACCGATTTGGAAATCATACCGCAATTCGTTATCCCATGAACTCTTTTAATGAGGATGAATACAGACAAGTGTTTGCTGAAAGTATTGCTCCTGCCGATTTGGGAATAGCTATTGATCCTGTTCGCGAAAAAGGTGTGAATGCCGCCCAAAACGGCACCGATTTTAGCGAGCTGTTTATCGGGTTGAGTTTTTTCTTGCTGGCGGCAAGCCTTATTTTAACTTCGCTTTTGTTTCGGTTGAACTTAGAAACACGGTCTGCGCAGGTTGGATTGCTCGATGCTCTCGGATTCAGCCAAAAACAGGTGCGCGGTTTTTATCTGAGGGAAGGTCTTGCTGTTGCTTTGTTTGGAGGAATTATCGGATTAATCGCATCAGTATTTTACACTCAACTGGTGTTTAAAATCCTGAATACCCTGTGGTTCGATATAGTGCGGACTGATGTTTTACTGATAAAAATTTACCCTGTAACCATTATTTCAGGTTTGTTTATCAGTTTACTTGTGTCGCTGGCGGCGATTTATATTTCGGTTTTCCGCTTTCAGAAACAAAAAACAGCTGAACTGCAAAAACGAATTTTATCAAAAACAAATACAACCATAGAGTATGTTTTAAGAGAAATTATGCTTTTTACGCTTGCCGTTTCGACAGGTATTTTTGTGTTTCAGATGTTTTTTTCTCAGCAAGTTAAGTCGTCAGTGTTTTTTATTACAGGCGGGCTTTTATTAATTGGATTACTTTTACTGTTCCGAAACTTTATAATCAATTCAGAAAAACGGGAAAAGAAAGAATTTGGGTTTGGAAGTCTGTCCCAACTTAACCTTTCCGGGAATAAACAGCGCTCTTTAACCGTGGTAATTATGTTCGCTCTCGGAACATTTATTGTGGTTTCCACCGGTTCAAACAAACTTGATTTATTTGCCAACGCCAACGATAAAACAAGCGGAACAGGCGGTTTTCTATATTTTGCCGAAACAACGATGCCGGTTTTATTCGACATCAATAACCCTGAAAAAAGGGCAGAAGAAGGTATTTTTGAGGAATTTAACACTGTTCAGTTTCGCAAGGTGGAAGGCGATGATGCAAGTTGTTTGAACCTGAACCGCATTTCACAGCCTGCCATTTTAGGCGTTGACGCTGAAGCGTTGCAGGGGCGTTTTTCTTTTGCAACAAAGTTGAAAACGCTGGACGGTACAGAGCCATGGGCAGCAATGAACCGGATTTTCGATGACGGAACCATTCCTGCAATTGCCGACCAAACTGTTATTCAATGGGGTATGGGAATGAAAGTGGGCGATATTCTGGAATACCAAAACGAGATGGGCGACACACTGCGGCTGAAAATTATTGCCGGAACCATGCCTTCCGTTTTTCAGGGATTTGTGCTGATTTCAAACGATAACTTTTTTAAAAATTACCCCACAAGCAGTGGAACATATGTTTTTTTAGTTGAAGGAAATCCTGAAAATCAGCAAGATATAAGCGACGAGTTGAATTCGGTTTTTCGCGATTACGGATGGGAAATGGAACTGACTGCCAAACGTTTGGCTGAATTTTATTCGATAACGAACACCTACCTTTCTATCTTTATGGCACTGGGAGCTTTGGGCTTAATTCTTGGAACCATTGGATTGGCTGTAATTCTGGCGCATACGCTTTTGGAACGTCGCCGAGAAGTTTCAATAATGCAAACCGTTGGTTTCAGTAAAAAATCAATTTTTAAAATCATTACCGGTGAATATTTGATTCTTTTGTTTTCCGGCGTTATAATTGGATTTATAACTGCTGTAGTGGCTACACTTCCGGCATTTTTATCAACCGGTTCCGATGCTTCTTTCAGTACCGTAGCTTTAGTAACCGGACTAATTTTGATGAACGGAGTTTTCTGGATTTTGGGACTGACTTGGTTATCCCTTCATAAGAAAAAGTTAGCAACCGGATTGAGGGTATAGTAACTATAATGCATTGTATGTTATTGGTAAAAATGAAGATAACGATTAAACCTGAAAACTGTATGGTTAAAGCGATTATACCATTCATATTGATGTGGGTACATATTGTAACCCATGCGCAATGTTATGTTGATGCCAAAGCGTTCAATCCCGGCGAGACGCTCAAATACGGGGCTTATTACAATTGGGGATTCATTTGGTTACATGCCGGCGAAGTGGAATTTACGGTTACATCAAAAAAATACGAAGGACTCGATGTTGATCATTTATACGCATACGGAACGACGATAAAATCGTATGACCGTATTTTTAGAGTGCGCGATAAATATCAGTCATACGTTGATCCCCAAACCCTGCAACCGCTCTGGTACGAACGCGATGTAACGGAAGGCAGTTATACGGCTTTTGAAGATTATAAGTTTGATTATGAAAATAATC
>Ga0082212_10000693_pt1 | contig 49018 bp, 42 predicted proteins | sample TergutNt197P3_FD_71548 | JGI IMG/M metagenome (GOLD analysis project Ga0082212, IMG submission 71548) | Neocapritermes taracua P3 segment gut microbial communities from Petit-Saut dam, French Guiana - Nt197 P3 | ecosystem: Host-associated > Arthropoda: Insects > Digestive system > Gut ... | reverse complement strand
ACCCTACCTCGGGACTGTTACGAGCCCACATAATATCCATCTCCATTCACCATTCGGTTGCGGGAGAACCCCGCAGGAGATATTTCTATTTATTTTTTTGTCGCTTCCTGCACTTTTAAAATATGCACCCGATAATCAGGATCAGGTTTTCCCCCAGGCAAATCTGTAGTATACTTAACGAATATTGGATATCCTTCAAGGGAGCAGGAGGTCTATTGTGCGCATCACTGTTGTCGGAGCCGGCAAAGTTGGCTATAGCGTCGCCCAGTTTCTGTCCCGCGAGGATCATGATGTTGTGGTTATTGATGTGCAAGAGGAACGAAGAGCGGCTGTGCAAAACACCCTTGACGTTATGACGATTGAAGGCAACGGATGCAGCCCCGGTGTGCTGGATAATCCCAATGTCAAGAGGTCGGAGCTGTTCATCGCGGTTACGGACAACGATGAGGTTAATATGGTGGCGTGCCGCGCCGCGAAGGACGCCGGTATTGGATTTACGATCGCTCGTATCCGCAATGATGATTATTTCTGCGCTAAAGCTGAAGAGAATCATTTCTTTACAACCATGGGCGTTGATGTGCCGATCAATACAGATTTTGTGACGGCTCAAGAATTTGCGCGCATTCTGCAGACACCTTTCGCCCTTGATGTCGAGGATTTTGCCGGCGGGAAGATTCGCCTGCTGGAGACCAGGCTGCAGTCAGATTCGCCGTTAGTCAACCTGCGTCTCAGAGATGTGGTGTTGCCGCCGGGTGTGCTGGTGGCTGGGATTCTGCGCCGGGATCGTATGATTGTGCCCAACGGCAATGATGTTCTGGAACCTTGTGATAATGTTTTCTTTATCGGTACGCCGGGGGCCCTGGATTTGTTGGCGGAGAATCGTTTGGAAAAGCTTTCTCCCGTGGAGAATGTCATGATAATTGGGGCGGGACGTACCGGCCGGTATTTGGCTCTGCTTCTGGAAAATCAGGGCATCATGGTGAAGGTGATTGATCCCTTGGAGTCCCGGTGCAAGGAGATGGCCAAACAGCTGAAACGGGGCAAGGTTTTTCTCGGCAAGGGTGCGGATGTGGAGCTGTTGACCCAAGAGGGGGTCGGTGAGGCGGATGCTGTGATCTGCCTGACCCATGACGACGAGCTCAATCTGATGTTGGCGCTGTTGGCTAAAGATTGTGGCGCTCAACGTACATTTGTGCGGGTGGGGCACCCTGAGTATATCACCCTGATGCAAAAGGTTGGCGTCGATGTGGTATTGTCGCCGCGCCTGACCACAGCGGAGGTGATCATGCGCCAGGTTCATCGGGGTAAGTTCACCATGCTGGCCCTCTTGGAGGGGGCGAAAGCCAGCGCTTTGGAGATTATTGTTTCCGCGAAGAGCCGGGTTGTGGGTAAGAAACTTATGGATGTCAAGTTTCCGCAGAATTGTCTGGTTGGTGCTGTGCTGAGGGAGGATCAAGTCATTGTTCCTAACGGCGAATCCGTTTTGCGGCAGCATGATAAGGTGGTTATGTTCGTGTTGCCGGATATTATTAATAAAATAGAGAAGTTCTTCTGATCCTGGAGGATTAGGACAGTGAATATTCGTATGCTGTTTTCTGTTTTGGGGCGGTTCCTGGCTTTGTTCGGCGCTGCTATGGCGGCGCCGGTTTTTGTCGCGATTATCTATAAAGAGATCGAGGCGCTGGTGTTCGGCGCCTGCGCGGTTGTGTTCGTTCTGATTGGACTGGTGCTTGTCCGCAAGGGCAGCGCTGAAGGCAAAATGAGTGTCAAAGAGGCTTATCTTGTTGTGGCGGGGACATGGATTGTCGCGTGTGTGCTGGGGACGGCACCGTTTATGCTTACCGGAACGATTCCCAACTTTGTTGACGCTTTGTTCGAATCGGCGGCTGGGTTTACCACCACCGGAACAAGCGTTCTGAGCGATTTGGAAAGCTTGCCCCGGAGCGTTCTTTTCTGGCGCAGCCTGTCCAATTGGGTAGGCGGCATGGGTGTTATTATGATGTTCATTCTGTTGCTGCCTAATATGGGGATTGGCGCTGTCAATCTTTATAATACGGAAGTGGCGGATTTCATGCCGCAGAAAATCATGCCTAAGATTAAGGATAAGGTTTCGCTGCTTTGGAAGTTCTATCTTGGATTTACGGTGGTTGTGGCGATTGCGCTGCTGGTTGCGGGGATGCCGGTTTACGACGCGGTCAATCACGCGCTGACATCTGTTTGCACCGGCGGTTTTTCGGTGGCGTCTCAGGGGATTGCCGGGTATAACAGCGTGGCTGTTGAGATCGTGCTGATGGTGGCGATGCTGGTAGGGGGCGTCAATTTTACGTTGCTTGTCGCGTTGCTGCACCGAAGCAGTCGTGCCAGCCGCGGCAGACGGGAACTTGTTTTCAGGGATATTGAATTAAGAACGTATTTCCTGCTTGTGTTGGCCGCGGCTGTGCTGATAGGCACGAATCTGGTGTTGGCCTCCGGCATGGGGATAGGGGAGGCGGCGCGGCAGGCTTCTTTTCACGCGGTTTCCTTTACATCGTCGACAGCGTATTCTTTAAGTGATTACGAGTCATGGCCGGGGTTCGCCAAAATTATTCTGCTCATACTTATGGCCATCGGTGGCTGCAGCTCTTCTACCGCCGGTGGTATGAAGGCGTCGCGGGCGTTGGTATTGGGAAAAATGGCTGTGGCTTTTGTTAAGAAGTCCATACATCCGAAACAAGTACAGTCGATTGAATTGGGCGGGAACACCTTAAGCGAATCTTTGCAGGGCGCCATTTCACAGTTTTTCTTCTTGTTCATTGGCATATTTGTAAGTGCGACGCTGTTGATCAGCGCCATGGGTTACGAGCCCTTTACCGCTATGGGTGCGGCGATGGCGGCGCTGGGCAATACGGGTTCATCTTTCGGCGCATTAGGGCCGGCTGCGGGGTATAGCGCGGTGTCGGCGGGCGTTAAGATTGTTCTGAGTTTCTGTATGTTATTTGGACGGCTGGAGATCATTCCTCTGCTGGTTTTGTTCAGTCCGGAGTTTTGGCGGAGACGCACTTGGTGAGAAGGAATTCCCTTAGTTTTGTCGAAGAAACATTAGGTTTGTAAAGAATCAGGATAGGGGCGAAAAAGAGCTCGGAGCGGCACATAATTCAGTGTGTGATCGGCTTTGCGGTGGTTTTTCGAATCAGATTGTGTTTTCCCACATAAAAGTTACGGGGGGATTTTTATGTGGGAAAGGTTTAAACGGTGGCTTTATTTAGAATATTATTGGTGGAAGCGCAAACGCGGACGCCAAAAATATCGTCAGGATTATCGCCAGGATCGTCGCCAGGATCGTCGCGACCGCCGGCGCTTCGGTGTGCCGGTACTCATTGTTACCCTGGCGGCTGTGGTGTTGGCGGTGCTGTTAAGCCAGGTTATCGCTTCGATCTACCGCAGTTTCATTCCCTTTGTGGCCGGTCCGCAGATTGCCGATGCTTATTGGGCTTCGATAGCGGCCGCACTGAAATTGAGTCTTGTGTTTATCGGTATTATTGGTGTTTGTATTGTTTTGTTGGTTATGAAGTTTGGCAAGAGGAATAATAAGAAAAACTAGCGATTAGGGGGCCGTATGGATGTTGTTGGGGTACATTTATACAATGTGATTGATCAGTTTGCGAAATATATCCTTGTGATAATGCAGCTGCTGATGTTTATTTATGCTGTTTATTATGTGTTTCTGGCTGTGAGGGGCTTAGGGCGCAGCAAGGGTACGCCCCGCCTGGTACCGGAGAAAATGTTTGCCCTTGTGGTGGCGGCTCATAATGAGGAGAAGGTGATCGGACCTCTGTTGGAGAACCTGAATATGCTTGAGTACCCGAAGGAGCTTTATGATGTTTATGTCGTCGCCGATAACTGTTCGGATGAGACGGCTGCGATATCCCGTGAGGCTGGGGCGAATGTTTTTGAGAGAAACAATCTGGTTGACCGGGGCAAGGGGTACGCTTTGGAGTGGCTATTTGATCAGATTTTTGCCTTGGACAAACCTTATGATGGCATTGTTATTTTCGATGCGGATAATTTGGTTAAGAAGGATTTCCTTGAGGTTATGAATACTAAAATGATGCAAGGATGCCAGATTGTTCAAGGGTACTTGGATACGAAGAATCCGTACGATACTTGGGTGACCAATTCTTTCGCTATTTCTTTCTGGATGGTCAACCGTATGCTGCAGCTGGCCCGCCATCATCTGGGTCTTTCTGGTCTTCTCGCTGGGACGGGTATGTGTATTTCCTATCCGTTGCTGCAAGAGATGGGTTGGGGAGCGCATTCATTGTCAGAGGATCTGGAGTTTTCGGCCCGGGCGCTGATGCGCGGCGTGAAAACAGAGTGGGCTCATGATGCCGTGGTTTACGATGAAAAACCTTTGGGGTTCGGTCAGTCCTGCAAGCAGCGTAAACGCTGGGCTCAGGGCCATGTGGATGTGTCGGGTAATTATTTGTGGCCTTTGCTGCATAAAGGTATCCGGGAAAAAAAATGGCGCTATATTGATACCGCGATTCATCTGTTTCAGCCGCATATGATTATGATCGGTACGATGGTGTTGCTAATTGATTTTTTCCTGGGCAGCGCGGTTAGTCATACGTTGATGACTGATATCCTGCCGCCGTTTTTCTGGCAAGCGGTGTTAGTGGCTATGGCGTTGTTTACGGTTGTGAGTTTTACCCGGGACAGGATACCGTTGCGGGCTTATATAGGGTTGATTCTTTATCCGGTGTTTATGTATACATGGATTCCGATTCTGGCTGCCGGGTTTGCTCATAAGAACAGGCGGGAATGGAGTCATACTGAGCATAGCCGGTCGTTGAATTATACGGATATTGTTCAAGATGGGTAGAGGCAAGGGACAATTGACATTTGACAATGGAAAGGCATGTGTGGTTTGTTGAGGTTCGCTGGTTCGCTGGAGGTCCGCTGGCGATTTGCGTTCAAAAATAGTGCTTGTTTTTTGTGTGCTATTTGCTATAATTGATTGATGCTTCTTTTGGTGACCATCATTATGAGGAGGGATCCGATTTGTTGCCTCGACCAACAAAATTTTTTTTAACGGCTGCTTCGGCTGAAGGGAAGACAGAGTTGACGGCTTTCGATAATTCCCTGTTGGCTGCCGGTGTTGGTAATTTGAATTTGTTGCGGGTGAGTTCAATTTTGCCTCCTCGTTGTGAGTTCATCACCGATGCTGCTATTCCGGAAGGATCGCTGCTGCCGATTGCCTATGGTTCTATTGTCTCTGAAGAGCCGGGCCAGTTGATTGCGGCGGCAGTGGCAGTGGGTATTCCTGCTGACGCTGATCATCCCGGCGTGATTATGGAGCATTCGGGTGTTATGAGCGCGGCTGAGGCGAAAATCTGTGTGGTGAAGATGGTGGAAGAGGCGTTTGCGGTACGCGGCGTGGTTTTGGCTGACATCAAAACGGCGGTTGCGGAGCATCGTGTGCAGTCGGTGGGTTGTGCTTTCGCGGCTGTGCCTCTGTGGTATTGACAGGAATAAATAGACTTTGCGAGCCTGGCGCAAGCTAAGTATGAAGGGAGGGTTTTTTAATGAGCTTAATGACTCCCTGGAGAAGTATTCTTATTGACAGCAAATGAATACACATCTTTTAGACTATGAATGGAGGGATTTTCATGACATGTCCACAATGTGGAGAGGAAAACAGCGGGTTGAGTAAATTCTGCGCCAAATGCGGACACGCTTTTGCGCAACAGCAGGATCAAGGGCAGCAGGGCCTTGAGCAGAAACCGGTTCAACAGCCGATTCAACAGCCGGACTTCGGCTCGCAGCAAGATTTAGGTAGTCAGCAGGATCCGTCTCAACAGCAAGGTTTTGATCAGCAGCAGGGTTATCAGGCTTACAATTCTCAGCCCTATCAGACTCCGGGTGATCCCGGCGAAAAAGAGGCCAAAACGTCTCTTATTTGTGGTATCATAGGTATTGTTACGTCCTCCATCTGTTGCTGTATTCCTATTATTGGCATCGCTTTGGGTATTGTTGCCTGGATTCAGGGGAAAAAGGCTAAAGAGCTTGGTAACGCTAAAGCTTCGACGGGATTTGTTCTTGGTATCATCGCTGTCGCTATCGGCGCTTTGGCATTTATTACCTGGGCGATTATCATGATCGTCAGTATGGCAACTGGGAATTTTGAGTGGAACACCTACTCTAACTGGTGATCAGCAGGTTTGCGTTGTTGAGTTAAGTGTATGGCGTCTATGCATACACTTTTTTTTTGGAAAGGGGTATTCTGATGGAATTGTGGTATTCGGAAAAGCATAATGATGATCTCAGAATCTCGATGAGAATCAAGGAGTCTTTGCATACGGAGAGGACCCCGTATCAAGATCTGGCTGTTCTTGATACGGTTCAATATGGGCGTATGCTGGTGTTGGATGGGTTGGTGATGACGACGGAGAAGGATGAGTTTATTTACCATGAGATGATTACCCATGTTCCGCTCATCGCTCATCCGCAGCCGGAGAGGGTGCTTATTATCGGTGGCGGCGATGGAGGTACGGTGCGTGAAACCCTTAGGCATAATTCGGTAAAACAGGTGGTGTTGGTGGAAATCGACGGTCGGGTTATTGAGGCTGCGCGGAAGTATCTGCCAACGATTTCGTGCGCTTTGGATGATGAACGGGTGGATATCCGGGTGGAAGACGGAATACGTTTTGTTCAAGAGAATATTAACGCTTTCGATGTGGTGATTGTGGATTCGACGGATCCGATTGGTCCGGCGGAAGGTTTGTTTAACCGGGAGTTCTATCAGAATGTTTTTCATACGTTGCGGCCGGGTGGCCTTATGGTGGCTCAGAGCGAATCGCCGTATATGAACGGTTCGTTTATTAAGCGGATGGTTGCTGATGTGGGCAGTGCGTTTCCTATTTGTAAGCTTTATATGGCTGCGATTCCGACTTATCCGAGCGGTCTGTGGTGTTTCTTGTGCGGCTCTAAGGAGGTTGATCCGGAAGAGGGTTGTTCTGATCGCTTGGATGGGAAACCTTTGAAGTATTATACGAGGGCATTGCAGAAGGCGGCGTTTCAATTGCCAGCTTTTATTAATGATATTGTTTCCCCGTCTGAACTGAATAATGGGGAATGAGTGAGATGAGTGAGATGGTGAGAATGGGGTGAAAGGGAATGGGTTCTTGGCAGCATTCTGTTGAGAATTATGGTTGTTTTCTGGCGGCGGACGCCGGGCATGATGAGGCTTGGGCTGTTCTGTTGGGGGTACCGATGGATTATACTGTGAGCTATCGGCCTGGGTCACGTTTTGGGCCCCAAGCGATTCGTGCCGCGTCTGTGGTGTTGGAAGAGTATTCGCCGGCGTTGGATAGGGCGCTGGAGGATTGTCGGATTTGTGATTTGGGCGATCTGGTTTTGCCTTTCGGCAATGTGGAGAAAGCCTTGGCGATAGTGGAGCAAGCGGCTGGAAGACTTTTTGCCGATGGGAAACTGGCCGGGTTCCTGGGAGGAGAGCATTTGGTCAGTCTGCCGTTGATTCGGGCTGCCCATACCCATTATCCTGATCTCGCCGTGCTGCATTTTGACGCTCACGCCGATTTGCGGGAGCACTATCTGGGAGAGAGTTTGTCTCACGCGACAGTGATGCGCAAGGTCGCTGGGGTGGTGGAGCCGCGAAGGGTGTATCAATTGGGTATCCGATCCGGGACGCGCGGGGAATGGGCGTTTGCCCGGGCCGAGACCCGTTTGTTGGAAGGGGATATTGTGGCGGCCTTGGCGGCGGTTTTGCCGGAGATCGCCGGTATCCCTGTTTATGTGTCGATTGATATTGATGTGGTTGATCCTGCTTTCGCGCCCGGTACAGGCACGCCGGAGCCGGGCGGTTGTACGTCCGCCGAGTTGCTGCGGGCGGTTCTGATGATGAAGGAACTTAATGTTGTGGGGTTTGACGTTGTTGAGGTTTGTCCCGCGACGGATCAGAGCGAGCGTACGGCCATTTTGGCGGCAAAAGTTGTTAGGGAGCTTCTTTGTGGAAGCGTTGCGCGAAAAGACAGGTGATTCTTGGTTAGCGATGAGGGGTCAGAGGTTTGTGATCAGTTGGGAAATGGAGAGACTTAGCTGTGGGGGAGGTTATGTTCAATTATGGTTAATAAGCAGGGAAAGTTTATCTTTTTAGTTATTGTTTTGGTCGATCTTGCCCTTATATTGAGCGGGATTTTGGTTATTTGGAATGATGTGGCGTTTAAAAAAGAGGCCATTAAAACAACAGCCATTATTACGAAGATTGTTCTCACTAAAGATTCTGACGGAGATACCCACGGAGAGACACATGTTAAGTTCGATATTGAGGGAAAAGAGTACCGCGGGAAGCTCGGATACTGGAACTATAAAATGAAGGAAGGTCATTCTGTGGATATCTACTATGATTCCCATAATCCACAGAACTTCCGCCCGGATAAGACTCCTTTGGTGGGGTGGGTGTTGATTCTGCTGGGCGGGTTATTCTTCGTGGCGTCCTTGATATTGCTGCGTATGTTCGCACAGAAAAGGAAGGAGCAAACGCGGCTGCTCACAAGCGGAAGACAACTCACAGCCACGGTGAAGGAGCTTGTTGTCGGCAACGCGTCCCCAGGCAATAAGTCCACGAAAGATTTACTGAACCAAAAAGTGTTTCTCCAGAAGCTGGTTTGCGAGTATAAGGATCCCATAACGGGACAGGTTAGTGTTTTTGAGAGGTTCCATACCTGGGTGCCGGTGGCGCTGAATAGCGTAGGCGCCTCTGTGCTGGTGTTTGTGGATGATCATGATTTTTCGAAATACTATATTGATGTGGACAGCGTCTAACGGATTTGGGACTGATTGAGGTGTGGGCTGTTGCTATCTGATCTCGATTAATAACAAGGCCATATTTACAAGCTGTCTTGCGGAGTTACCAGTTCACGAAATGACTGTAAAGATGGCCTTTGTTTTTAACGGAGATGATGATTCCGAAAGGAACGCACAGTGCCGAAGGATTACTTGTCAGCAGCCAAAGCGCTTAAAATTTGCGTGCGAATGTCTTCCGCGCCATTGGCGCCGGCGGGCAAAAAGATCGTTTGGTTGCCTTGTTTGGCGAAGGTGTTCAGAGCGTCGAGATATTGTTCCGTTAATAGGATGCTCATAATATCTTTTTCGATCAGTCCGCACTCTTTTAACTCGTTAAAAGATTCGCTTAGTCCGTCAACTATGGCTTTGCGCTGATTGGCAATACCCACGCCGTGGAGGCGGTCTTTTTCCGCTTCCGCCTCGGCGGCTGTAACGACTTTGATTTTGTCCGCGTTGGCCAGTTCCTGGGCTGCTTGCCGTTGCCGCTGGGCGGCGTTGATGGCGTTCATGGAGTCCCGGACTTCTTGGGCCGGCTCGATGGTGGTGATCAAAGTTTTGATTATGATATAGCCGTAGTCGGACATTTCGGCGGAAACGGAATCAAAGACGTCTTTGGCGATGTCGTCTTTCTTTTCGTAGGATTCGTCCAGGATATATTTGGGCAGCGAGGAGCGGATCGCGTCCTCGACGTAGGAACGGATCTGGGCTAAAGGCGCAGCGAGTTTGTAGTAGGCGTCGACGACTTTTCTGGCGTCAACCTGAAACTGCACCGCGAGGCTGAGCCGGACAAAGACGTTGTCTTTGGTTTTGGTTTCAATCTCAATGTTGCTTTGCTGAATTCTTAGCGGCACGCGCTGGACAATACGGTCGATGCCAAAAGGCATCCGCGCGTGCAGTCCTGGGGCTGATACGCGGCGAAACTTGCCGAAACGCTCAATAACCGCGATCGTTTGTTGCTGGACTATATACAGAGTTGTGAGAAATACAATGATGCCGATAACTAAAATTGATAAGAGGATGACCGATAAAAAACTGATGAAGCCTGTTAACATGTGAACATCTCCTTTTTTGGTATGGATTTCTTGGTTCTTTATTTATGATTGCCTTCCGCACAATTTAATTATAGCGGAAGATCGTTTTTTCGACAATATAGAATCGCGCGAGAAGCGCGCAAAAAATTTTGACACGGTGACAAATATTGTGTATACTAAAAAACGGTTTTGAGTTTTCCATGGTTTCACAGAATCTTGACGGGCGATTAGCTCAGCTGGGAGAGCACCTGCCTTACAAGCAGGGGGTCGGCAGTTCGAGCCTGTCATCGCCCACCAGAACGGCCCCGTGGTGTAGTGGTTAACATGCCTGCCTGTCACGCAGGAGATCGTCGGTTCAAGTCCGATCGGGGTCGCCATTCTCTTATTGCATAATAAGCGGTATTCGCATATTATGATCGTAGGCGCTTATGCGTCCATCCAATGTGCCTCGGTAGCTCAGTCGGTAGAGCAACGGACTGAAAATCCGTGTGTCGGCGGTTCGATTCCGCCCTGAGGCACCATATTTTATGCGGGTGTAACTCAGTGGTAGAGTGTCACCTTGCCAAGGTGAAAGTCGCGAGTTCGAATCTCGTCACCCGCTCCAAAAAAGTTGAACACCGATTTCCGGCGGCATAGCCAAGTGGTAAGGCAGAGGTCTGCAAAACCTTTATCCCCCAGTTCGAATCTGGGTGCCGCCTCCATCGTTAAGTATTAAGCCGAAGTGGCGGAACTGGCAGACGCACGGGACTTAAAATCCCGCGGGGGTAAGACCCCGTACCGGTTCGATTCCGGTCTTCGGCACCAAAAAACAAGAGGAATCAAGGGATCTGGATCTATGGAGCGAGATCCTTTTTTCGTGCTTGTTTTTGTGAATTTTCAGCTTGACCCCCAATTTGACCCCGGACAAGTGTTTTTCGAGCTTGTATATTTTAGCAGGATCTTTATATTGTTGGAAAGATGGCGGAAACACCGGCTGTTGTCTCTCTCAAGAATCAGAAAGTGATGTGAATTCGGTGAGGGAGAGCGCGTATAGCAATGGTGCGTAGCGTATTTTCTGATACTTGCTGTAGTCCATCTGTTTAAACCCTTTAAAACTGGGGAAAACATTGGCTTCAATCAGCCAGATTTTCTGATCCTCGTCAATGCCTATATCCAGTCCCAGTTCCGCGAAATGTTCGCCAGTTCTGTCCAGATGGGCGCAGAGGTTCAAACAATATTCGTATATCTGCTTTGTGAGGGCGGATACGACCCTTTGGTCTTGAAAGGAGCGCCACAAAGCCGTGTCGAGTTCCAGGGCGTAGCCGCCGCGCGATATATTGGTTACAAGGCTGTCGGGAGCGGAAACTCTGCACTCAATACCGCTAAGGCTCCATGTTTCCTTATTTTTCTTCTGGGTCACAACGCGGATGTCAAAGGCCGCGCCTCTGATCTGCGCTAATTTTATACACTTCTGAACGAGGTAATCTTCATGGAATGCTGTGTTTTTATTGTAAAACTGAAGCAATCCACGTTCTCTCTTTAAGATGGCGTCGAAAGGTGGAGGGGTACGGTAATCACTCAGACGATAATTGGCGCCTGTCTTTTCAAGAAAACAAATTCCCCGGCCTCGCGATAGATTATTTGGTTTCAGAATGACTTTTTGATGTTTGTCGGCAAAGGTTTTCAATTGATCAAATGACTTAATGATTTCGGTTTCAGGCAGGGTTAAGGCGAGTTCGCTGTTCTGTTGTATGATCTCAAATAATTCTTGTTTGGAAAAACGGTAGGAGTTGAATAACCTGCCGTGAGTTGTTTCTTTGAGGTGATCTATAACAGTCTGTGGTTGATGGAAGTCTCTCCTATATATGACGGTTGGCAGGGGAAAGACGCCATATTCCCATTTGTTGGTTTCAATATTGAAGTATAAACCATAAGCTTTACTTTCGTCCCATGAAATTGAATTTGATGAGAACGCGTATATGAGCCCGCCAATTTTGTTATAAACGCTGAAGCGGTCGCTAAATTTCTGCATGTGACGAGGATGGTATTCATGGTTGTGAATACCAAGCAAGAGGCCGATTACCGGGCCTAGCGAAAGAGTGTTGTCAAGAGCATGAATCGCGGCTCTATAAATCTGGGTTTCCGGGAGCAGCAGACGCGTTTGCAGATCTTTCGACAGGTATATGCTTATAGGCTCATCATAAGACGAGTCCTTGTTGTAGGCGAGATCAGAGTGGTGTCGCAGGGCAACCGCCGAGCTTCTGGCTCCAAACACGAGAGTGGCGCGTTTATTAAGATCTTGTGTGAGCTCAACCGGAAGAAAGACCGACGTTTCGCAGGCGTCAATATAGGTTGTTTTAATCCACATAAGAGTGCTCGCTTTTCGAGTTTAGTAAGAAATGACTATAGCCGTATAAATAAATTGCCAATTGTTTGAGCAAATCCGGATTTTGTTTTTTCAAAAGCAAGGTTGAATCCCAACCAGAGAAATTGTTTAGAAAGGGACGCTGGTTGCCGTTCAACGCCAATTTGACGGTACAAAAAGCTAACAAAGGCAGATAATTGCCTATGCATCTTGCGATATCACGGGCTGAACGGTAAAGGAGCTGGACGAATTCATCATCCGGCTTGGCTTGCCAAAGGGACGCGGATAACGGAAGGACGTTCCATTGGTTTTTGGCGTCACGGAGAAGCCGCAATGTGAAGATCATGTCGGCGCTGTTTGCTGTGGGAGCGCTTTGGCTGGGGATAAACCCCAGGGTTCTGTCTGATGAGAGAAGCATCTCCCGAATCATTTCCTGCTCAAATCTGTTGACTTCGTTTATAAGAGTTATTTCGGTTTGTTTGGCCAGGGCTCTGATGGGAGCGCGCTTGTCTTCTCTGGGATCCGAAAAGTTGAATATGATATAGGGTGTTGGCGCCGAGAGTGGTTTGATGGCTCCGTGTGTTACCAATTTGCCGGTGACGGATTTGTTGTTTACATTCAAATCAGAGTCGGAGAAAACGATATATGAGTCCGCGTCTTTAAAGCGGTGGTCAAAACTCATTAATTTATGAAGCTTTTTTGAATAGAGGCCAACCATACAATTTTCGCATAAAACACCAATCATTTGCTAATCCCTCCGATAATATTCTATGAAGACCGACTTATGATAAGTGACTGTTGCACAAAAAACATTGGAGACATATTCGAAGACGTTTCAAGAGTTGGCGGCCGGGAGAAAAACAGCAGCCGGGAGAAAAACTTGCGCTCATATAAATTATTATGTATACTATCAACTGTGGACGGAGCTCCACAAATCAATATTTGGGTTTGTAGCTCAGCTGGTTAGAGTGCTGCGTTGACATCGCAGAGGTCGGAGGTTCGAGTCCTCTCAAACCCACCATATTAAGACATCAGGTTTGATATCATTTGAGAAAACAGAAGCTCCGAAGCCTCCAGTAATGGGGTTTTTTAGACTATATGAGGCTGCCTCGATCCCTGACCCAGAAAGATTTATCCTGTTGAGGACATTTTCTGATGGAACGGCGTTGCACCCTTCATCTACCCATACGTTCAGTATGTATGCAAATTTTGCACCGTATTAAACACATTCACACACGAAACACTGCCGTGTTTTAGATCGAAACAATTCGGCGTCTTTTCTTGGGGATCCGGAATCGATCTATTCTCTTTTAGCAGAGCAGAATTCAAAAATAAGCCCGTCAGGATTTGTCGAAAATTCTTACTACAAATTTTCCCTGGTCAGGCAGGGATTATAAATGGCAGAACAGAATGAATTCACAAATAAAAACGGCATTTCATGACGGAAAAAATAGTGTGATGGGAGAGGGTGAAGGCAGGCATCTTTTCAGCACTTGCCTTCTATGGCTCGTTGAGTGGCAATGATGCTCATGCCAAGAATGAATAACCTTTGTAACCATTCTACTCCCTGTTAAATTAAGTATTAAGGAGGCCACAAAATGAATACGGAAAACTTCGAGATAAGCATTGTGATAACTGACGACAACAAAGAAGAGATGGAAAGACTCTATGGGGAAATCCCTCCCGAAAACGAATTGTTGGAGGCTCCCAAAACACACACTCTGGAAGAGGCTAAGGAGAAATCATTAGACAGGTTTTATGAAACAGAGGAGGCGGCTCTCGATGAAATTAGTGAGCAAAATATTTAGACGTACGGACTGGTATGTTACCAGCAGCTTTGGATATCGCACAATTGGGGGAGTCCTCGAATTTCATAGCGGCACGGACTATGGAATGGAACTCACAAACTGAAATGGGATCTGTATGCGATAGAAAAGGGCATTGTTTTAAGTTGTGGCACTGCCGGCGATGGCGCAAAGTATGTTTGGGTGGATTATCCTCGTATTAGCAAAAAGCTGCTACATTATCATTTGGATCGTATAGATGTTACCATGGGCCAAGAAGTTCAAGAAGGCGATTTGCTTGGCTGCGTCGGCGAGACGGGCAATGCCAGTGAGGTACATTTGCATTTGGGTATGCAACCAAGCGAAGTTGGCCCTTATGAAGATCCCCATACTTATGAATATCACTATCCAACCGCCACTATGAGTTCAGACGCGACTGTTTATGGAGGCCCGAGTACAACTCTTTATGCGCCCATTGGATCCGTCATCAAAAATGGGAAGATTGAGGTTCTCAATAGAGAAAATGATTTCTTCCACATTCGATATTGGACAAACAAAGGCCTTCTTAAGCGAGGATATGTTGCCGTATCTCAAGTTAGTAACAGTCCTTCAATATCTGTTATAGATGTTGCTAATACCTTCAAAGGCAATAATGGTGTTGTTTATCCTCAGTCAGCTGTTTATTCCAACCCCAATATGACGACAGAGACTATTGGTACTGTATTTGAGTTTGAAAGCGTTACACAATTTACAATCCAGGAAAACGGTTTTCATTTCATAGAATACAGCACACCCACAGGTACCAAGAGAGGATACGTCCAAAGCAGCGAACTGATACAGAAAGAAGGAGGCTTAGCCGTAGCGCCTTACGGAGCCGAGGTCTATTACACACCACGCTTCGAGTATAAGGCTGGAGGCGTCTATGCCGACGAGTATGTGGCTGTTATTCAATCGAGCGGTACAACATCCTACATTGAATACAACACCGAAGGCGGCAGAAAAAGAGGTTATGTAACCAGCGGCTCACTGCATTTCCTTGATACCGGCGATGTTCCTGCGTTGCCTAATTATTCGGAGGAGTTCAATAAGTCTATAAGTGCATTGACTGTGTATTTTGGGCCAAGTGATAAATATGCTCAGTCTGAATCAATCAACGAAGGGGAAATCGTTACACGGATGGCTTCACCGGCCCTCAATACCAACGCTTTTTCGTTTATACAATACTCAACAGCGGATGGTTTCAAAAGAGGGTATGTCAACACCTCGGGGCTGATGCCATATACTCCTCCGGTCATTGAACCAGTTGAACCAGGCGAACCATTGAACCAGGCGATCAGGAGAAGCCTGTCCCTGTAACAAACTACTATTTCACGATCAAAGAAGACGGTAGCATAGAGTATAGATGGTATGCAAAAACCAAGAACGGGAAAGAAACAAACCTTGTTTGGCATTTTATCAATTGGTGTTTAGGTAAAGAAGCTGAGATAAATGCTCACACGCTCCAACTGCGGGAAGAATTGAATAAGTATCGCAGCGCAAATCCACAATGCCCTTACCACTAAATTGAACACCTAACACCAGAACAGATTATAGAACTGGATAAAAAATTCCACGATCCGGTTTATAATCTGGTGCTGGAATAAAAAAGGATAAACTGCTATGACAAAAAAAAGGGTCATTGTAATCTTGGCGGCAGTTTTGGTGTTGGGTGTTTTATCTTTTGCAGGATATAGAATCATCAATAATATCAGCAAAAATAAAGCCATTGATATCGATACAATAGATATAGGGTATTACTATAGTTGTCAGAACGGGGCATTCTTTGGCTGGGCTGGTACAAGACAATATATGCCTTACAACAAAGATTATGAATGGCGGCTTCAAATGTATATGAACCTCTATATCAGAAAAACCGGAAAAGCTATCACACTAAGTGATGTTGAAACCTTCTTAGCAACTTCGGAAAATTCTAATGGAACTCCTCGCACTTGGAAAAACGATGAAAAGAATATAGTGAAGGACTTTGTTGACTGGTATGGCCTGTGGGAAAACGGAGATGAACTGCGATTTTATGAATTAAATATGCGGGAGATATTAACAATTTATTGCATGCAGAATCCGAGTTGCCCGTATAGACTGTTAGAATACCTCCCACCGGAATACCTCATAGAATTGGATAAAAAATTTCTGAACCCAGATTACGTTCTGGTGCTTCCTGTACAATAGTGTCGAAGTCGAGTGAGGCGGTGCATCGGCCCGAGTTGAATACTTTTTGCGTTTACGTTAGAGGTGCAGTATAAAAAATATAGCGAACATTTTATTGGCTCGTTTAACAGTTGTCCGACCCACTTATGAGTTGTGTTGGTTTATATCAGAGGTGGAGTGGGTAGACATCCGTATGTCAAGCCCACGCTAAAATTTTTATAATTTTAGCGTGGGCTTAGGTTTTTCTTTCTAAGGCTCAATCCATATTTGCTGTGGTATTTGTAAGCTTCATACTTTCCATTGTCCATTGAATAAACGGCTCTTGGCTCGGGAACCATTTGACCAAGGAGGGCGATATGATCAAAAACTTCATGGAATTGGCTGTTGACCGCGTCATGAATAAGATTATGCACGAGTTGAATCTTGTTTGCTCTTGTGAGCGTTGTCAGATGGATATCAAAGCTATTGCTTTAAACAATTTAGCGCCTCATTATGTGGTGTCGGGCGTGGGTGAAATTTTCGCCGAGGTTAATCAACTCTATATTCAGCATGAAACAAACATTATCGCGGAATTGGCGAGTGCCAGTGCTTTGGTTGGCAAACACCCCAGGCATAACAACCATAAGTAAGCATTGTGTATGCTGCCTTGAACTGTCTGACAAGAGGGTATGCGATAGTAAGAGGGTATAATTTGTAGAATTTTCTTATTTTGTAGTTTTTGACAAAGGAGTTCTGGCGGTTGTTAGAGAAAATCTTTACTTGTGAGCGCGATTCAATGGTTTATCCGAATTGCGTGCTTTCATAATCATGTTATAATACTTTATAGTGTTCGGAGAAAGGGATAGATAGATTATGTCTCACAATTCAAGTCTTCAAGAGAAAGATGTGCTGGCCTTTCGCGACGGTACGGCACGGGGATGTTATAGAAATTTTGGCTCTCATGTTATGGGCGATGGGGTGTCTTTTGCTGTTTGGGCTCCTGATGTGAAAAAAGTCCGGGTGATGGGCGATTTTAACAATTGGGAGGAATCCCATGAGATGCGCCAGATGGGAACCACTGGGGTTTGGACGCTTTTTGTCAAAGGGTTAGGCGAACTTGCGCCTTATAAGTATCAAATTACGACGAAGGAAGACCAGGTGTTGCTTAAGGCGGATCCTTTTGCTTTTCTGCGGGAGGTGAGGATGGGCACATCGCTGACATACAATCTGGATGGTTATGAGTGGTCGAAGGAAGATGCGGAATGGCTGGCCAGGCGGGGAACGGAGGCTATGCATGAGGAGGGCGGCTTGGTGATTAGCCGTTGCCAGCTGCAGCCGCTTCTGATCTATGAAGTGCATTTGGGTTCGTGGAAGCGTCATGATGACGGGTCATATTATACATATGAGGAGTTTGCTCAGGAGCTGGTTCCTTATGTTGCTTCTATGGGGTATACCCATATCCAGTTGATGCCTGTCATGGAGCATCTTAATGATGAATCTTTAGGTTATCAGGTTTCCGGGTTTTATTCTGTCAGCAACCGTTTCGGGACGCCTCGGGATTTTATGGGTTTTGTTGATGCTTGTCATCAGGCGGGGTTGGCTGTGATTCTGGATTGGACGCCGGGGGGGTTCTGCTGTGATGAGTTCGGACTTTGCCGGTTTAACGGTCATAAACTCTTTGAGGCTGAACGGCAGGATGATACGGGTGATAAGCTTGTACCGGGACAAAGTCTGCGTTTTGATTTTGCTTTGGGGCCGGTGTGGAGTTTTCTGATTTCGAACGCGATATTTTATTTTGAGGTTTTTCATATTGATGGGTTAAGGATGGATGTATCGCGCATCCTATGTAAAGACGGCGTTGTGTCTTGTCTCAAGTTTGATGCGAATCTTGAGCCTGAAGCTCACATGTCTGAGGAAGCTCTCATGTCTGAGGATGTCTATAAGTCTGAGGGGGATCTTGAACCTGAGGCGGATTTTGAGTCTGAAAAGGGCGTTGAGCCTGGGATGGGTATTGATGCGGAAATGAAGAGAGGTTTCAACGCTGATTCGATTCTTAGCGCTTCTGCCGTTATTGACGCAGTGACAGGTCTTGAAGCTGAACCTGGGGGTAAGGCTGAAACGGTTCTTGATTCCGCAAAGGTTCTGGAGACGGATACGGTTCTTACCACAGAAGCAGATTTTGGTTCTGAGGAAGGTTCTGATGGATCCGGCGGCGCGAGCCCTTTGGCCGGTCGCGGCCGTGGTCGTCTTGTGGAAATGCGCGAGATTGATCCTGCGGGGGTGCCTTTTCTGCGGGCGCTCAGTTCCGCCATTCGCAAGAGATATCCGGGGGCCTTGTTGTTCACGGAGGAGACAAGCGGATGGCAGGGAGTGACGCAATCTCTTGAAGAGAACGGGCTGGGGTTTGATTTTAAATGTGATCATGGTTGGAGCAACGACGTTCTGCGCTATGCCGGGACAGATTTTTCCTGGCGTCCTTCCCAACATCGTCTTGTTTCGTTTTCGTCAATGTATTTGTTTTCGGAAAGCGTTGTGTTGCCGCTGTCGCACCGGTTTTTTCATTCGGGCAGTCCTTCGCTGATCGAACGGCAGGCTGGGGATTACGGGCAAAAATTCGCGGGGTTGCGGGCGTTGTATTGCTATTTTCTGGCGCATCCGGGCAAGAAGCTTACTTTTATGGGAACGGAACTGGCTCAGTTTACCGAGTGGAATTTTCGGGTTGGGTTAGAATGGTTTTTGCTGGATTATGATTGGCATGAAAAACTTCAGGGGTTTGTGCGGGAGGCCAATAAGTTTTACGTGTCGCAGCCCGCGTTGTGGGCTTTGGATATGACCTGGGACGGTTTTGTGTGGGTTGACGCTGATAACGCGAAACAGGGTGTGTTTTGTTTTGCCAGAAAAGCTCGCCGCCATGATGATCAGCTTGTGGTGGTGCTGAATATGTCAACAACGTTTTATGACCGGTTTCGGATTGGTGTGCCGGTAGTGTATGAGGAGCCTTGCTGGAAGGTGGCTGAGTCCCGGTCGCGACAGCGGTTTTTTGAGGAGGTTTTTAACAGCGACGCGGTCTCTTTCGGTGGTTCGGGTAAGCTGAACGAGCAGCCCCTCTATGTGGATCATATTGCTTGTAACCATTGTACGGAGTCGCTGGTGCTTTGTTTGCCCCCTCTCAGCGGGGTGTTTTTGAGACCCAGGTTGAATTAGGCGGATCCGCGAACATCAGATCCTAGGCAGGTAACCTTTAGGGATGGTATCAGGCAAGCGAACAATCGAGTAGGGGGAAGGGAATGTTCAAGGACAAGGATGAGTTCAAAAAATTGTATTCCGAAAAGTATGCCGAGATTGAGGGCAGGCAGTTGCGGGAGGGTACGGCCTGGGAACGGTATTATTCGCTTGTGCAGCTGATTAAGGAGCGTGTTTCCGCGGCTTGGATTGATGAGATGGAGGCGCCGGGGAAGCAGGTTTATTATTTCTCTATGGAGTTTTTGATTGGGCGGTTGCTGCCCGTCTATCTTGATAATCTCGGCGTGACGGATATGGTGAAGGAGGGGCTGCTGGAGCTGGGAATCAGTTTGGAAGATTTGATCATGCAGGAGAGCGACGCGGGGCTTGGTAATGGCGGACTGGGTCGGCTGGCGGCTTGTTTTTTGGATTCGATGGCTTCTTTGGGGGTGCCTGGGCACGGCAATGGGATCCGTTATCGGTATGGGTTGTTTGAACAGAAGATTATGGATGGTAAACAGGCGGAAGTGGCCGATGACTGGCTGAAGAATGGGTATCCTTGGGAGACGCGTAAGCCGGGCAAGGCGGTTTTGGTTAAGTTTAAGGGCCATGTGCGCACGGAAAGCATTGAAGGTAAGATGGTTTTCTTTCATGACGATTATGAGAGTATCCGCGCGATTCCTTATGATATTCCGGTTGTGGGCTATGACAGTTTGCCGGGGAAGAATATCCTGCGGTTGTGGAGCGCAGAACCGGTGGCTCATGAGTTGGATCTGGTTTCGTTTAACGCGGGGGATTTCGCCAAGGCGGTGAGTTATAAGTCTGAGGTGGAGGCGATTTCCTATATTTTGTATCCGGAAGACAGCAACCGGGCCGGTCGGGAGCTGCGGCTGAAGCAACAGTATTTCTTTGTGGCCGCGGGGTTAGCTTCGATTATCCGCCATTATAAAGAGCGGTATCGGGAACCGTTGAAAAACCTGCCGAAACATGTGGCGATCCATATCAACGATACGCATCCGGTGTTGTGTATTCCCGAGTTGATGCGTATTTTGGTTGATGAGGAAAACCTGATGTGGGAAGAAGCTTGGAAGATTACCGTGAATACGATTTCTTTTACGAACCATACGATTCTACCGGAGGCGTTGGAACGGTGGCCTGTGGATATTTTCAAGTATCTGCTGCCGCGGGTTTACATGATTGTTGAAGAGATCGACCGGCGTTTCTGTGAGGAGATGGCGATGAAGTTTCCGATGGATTGGGATTTGCTGAATCAGATCGGTATTATTAAAGATCATTCGGTGTGTATGGTGGATTTGGCGATTATCGGCAGCCATTCGGTGAATGGGGTGGCGGAGCTGCATTCGCAGATTTTGCGGGAGCGGGTGCTGAATTGTTATTACCGGCTGTTTCCGTATAAGTTTAATAACAAGACCAATGGTGTCACGCATAGGCGTTTTATGGCGGGAGCCAATCCGCGGTTGGCGGCGCTGATTGATGAGGCGGCGGGACCGGCTTGGCGGGGCAATACCAGCGCTTTGCGTGATTTGTTGGCTTTCCGGAATGACGAGGGTTTTTTGGAGAAGCTGCATCAGGTTAAACGGGGGAATAAACAGCGGCTGGCTCGTTTTATTAAGGATAAGCAGGGGGTTGTTGTCGATCCGGATTCTGTGTTTGATATTCAGGTTAAGCGTATTCACGCTTATAAACGTCAGTTGTTGAATGTTTTGCGGATTATGGATCTTTATAATCGGTTGTCGGATGACCCTGATCTGGATGTGCCGCCCCAAACGTTTATTTTTGGCGGCAAGGCGGCGCCAGGCTACAATTACGCTAAAGAGGTTATTATGCTTATCAACGCTGTGGCAGAGCTGATTAACAGCGACGCCTTGGTGCGGGATCGGCTTAAGGTTGTGTTTTTGGAGAATTTCAACGTGTCCTTGGCGGAGTTGATTTATCCGGCGGCGGATGTGAGCGTGCAGATTTCGACGGCGAGCAAGGAGGCTTCTGGCACGGGGAATATGAAGTTTATGATGAACGGCGCGATTACTTTTGGAACATTGGATGGCGCGACGGTGGAAATCAGCAACGCTGTGGGCGATGATCATATTATTATTTTCGGCCTTAAAGCAGAAGAGGTTATGGAGTATTATACCCATCAGGGGTATTTGGCTTGGGATGAGTATGAGCAGCATCCGCGGTTGCGCAAGGTTGTTGATCAGGTGGGTTCGGGGTTGTCTGATCTGAAGAATAATTTTCAGGGTATTTATAATTCGCTGCTTCGGGACAACGATGAGTTTTTTGTTTTAAAAGATTTTATGTCTTGTGTTGAAGCCACAAGCCGGCTGCATGCTTTTTATACGGATCAGAAAAGGTGGCGGCAGTCATCTTTGATCAATATTGCCAGTTCGGGGTTCTTTTCCAGCGATCGGACGATTCGGGATTACAGCAGCGGGATTTGGCGGATACCGTACAGGGAAATAAAGGTTGCGCCTTCGCAGAGAGAGGTTTCTCACACAATCGACTAGGAGGTGGAGGTAATGGGACAGAGAAAAGAGTGTCTTGCTATGCTTTTAGCTGGCGGTCAAGGCAGCCGTTTGGGCAGTCTGACCCGCAATTTGGCTAAGCCTGCTGTGTCTTTTGGCGGAAAGTACAGGATTATTGATTTTAGTTTGAGCAATTGCGCCCATTCGGGGATTGATACGGTGGGTGTGCTGACGCAGTACAAGCCCTTTCGGATCAATTCTTATGTCAGCCTGGGCACGGCTTGGGATTTGGATGCTTTGTCGGGAGGGTTGTCGATTTTGCCGCCTTTTGTCAGCGAGGATGGCGGATGTTGGTATAAGGGGACGGCCAATGCTGTTTACCAAAATATGGATTTCATAAATGACCATGTTCCTGAGTATGTTTTGATTATTTCAGGGGATCACATCTACCGTATGAACTATAATCTTATGTTGGAATATCATAAGGCTAAGAAGGCGGATGTGACGATTTCGGTCATTAATGTGTCGAAGCAGGAGGCGTCGCGGTTCGGGATTGTTTCGACGGACGGAGATGGCCAGATTATGAAGTTCGTGGAGAAACCGAAGGAGCCGGACAGCACGTTGGCTTCGATGGGCGTCTATATTTTTAGCTGGGATGTGCTTCGGGAAGCCCTGGAGGAGGATAACGCTGACCCCCAGTCTGACAACGATTTCGGGAAGAATGTGATTCCGCGGCTGTTGAACCAGGAGAAGAAACTTTTTGCTTACACTTTCGAGGGGTATTGGAAGGATGTGGGCACGGTTGAGAGTTATTATAACGCCAATATGGAGTTGCTGCTTGATCATCCGAGCCTGGATTTGTTCGCTTCAGGGCCCCGGATTTATTCGAATGAGGATATTTTGCCGCCCCAGTATATCGGACCTAGGGCGCGGATCAGCAATTCTTTGGTGAGCAACGGCTGTGTGATTCTGGGGACGGTGGAGAATTCGATTCTGGCTCAGGGGGTTGTCGTGGAGGAGGGCGCCCATATTGAGCATTCGATTCTGTTGCAGAACAGTTCTGTGGGCAAGGAGACGTGGGTCAACCGGGCGATTGTTGGAGAAGGTGCTCAGATTCAGGCTTTTTGTTCAGTGGGAATTCAGACGGGGGGCGCCAATTCTCAGAGCGGCAAAGGCGGTTTGGCAGGGATTACGGTGATTGAGGATAATTATATTCTGCCGGAGGATACGTTGGTGGTGGAAGGCAGCAGTATTTTTGCGGCGAGAAAAACCTGAAGACAATGACAATGGACAGCAGAATAATCGTTTTCCATTGTCCATTGTCCATTGTCAATTGAAAAAGGGGGGTGTTCTCTATGAGTCAAGCTATGGGTATTATCGCCTGCAACGGCCGTTCCGATATTCTGCGCGCGATTACGCGGGCGCGTCCTATGGCGGCGGTTCCTTTTGGGGCTCGTTATAGAGTGTTGGATTTTATGCTCTCTTGTATGGTTAACGCGGGCATTCGGAAAGTGGGTATCATTTCTCCGTATAATTACCGGCCTCTGTTGGATCATTTGGGGTCGGGCAAAGAGTGGTCTCTGGATCGGAAATCAGATGGGCTTTTTATTATGCCGGGGGGGCCGGAAAGTTTGCGGGCCGGGTTGTCACATTTTCCGTTACGGGATTTGCTGCAGAATATTGAGTTTTTGCATAGGGGTATTAAGAGAGATGTGGTTTATTCCGGGTCTGACTTTGTAGCGAATGTAGATCTGAGCCGATTGCTGGCCTTTCACAGGGAGGCGGATAACGACGTTACGCTGGTGACAAAACCTTTAGGGCAGGATGACAGCGTGCGCAAGTCGATGCTGAACCTGGAACTTTCGCCGGAAGGGCGTCTGACCGGTTGGGGAAGCTTAAAGGGGCAAGGCGACGAACAGAGTGTGTTTTATCTGGGAGTTTTGGTTATTAAGAGGGATCTGCTGACAGAGATTGTAACCAGTTCTCCCTTTGTGGAAAATATGGATATGTTTGATTTTTTGGCGGACAATATGCGGCACATCAAGTTCGGGGTGTATGAGCACACGGGTTTCTACAGAAAAATTACGTCAATTGAGTCTTATTTCCGTTGCAATATGGCGCTGTTGGAGCCGTCGGTTCGCACGGAACTGTTTAATGAGACCAATCCAATCTTCACCAAGATTAAAGATAACCCACCAACGAAGTATCGGTTTCAGGCCGAGGTGACCAACAGTCTTATTGCCAGCGGCTGCGTTATTGACGGTACGGTTAGCGGTTGCGTGGTGTCCAGGGATGTTCATATTGAAGAGAACGCTTCTCTCAAGGATTGTGTTGTGATGCAGAGATCTCATGTGGGCAAAAACGCGCGTTTGGAAAACGTGATCCTTGATAAGTATGTGACCATTAACGACAATGTTGTGCTGAAAGGGAAACCAGGGGAGCCTGTAGTGATCAGCAAAAGCGCTATTGTGTAACAATTGTCAATTGCCAAAGGGGGGTGCTTTTACCATGAAGGTGCTTTTTGCGATCGCGGAGGCCGCGCCTTTTGTGACGTCCGGAGGATTGGGGGAAATTGGCGGCAGCTTGCCCAAGGCGCTGGCGGAGAAGGGCGTGGATGTTCGTGTGGCGATGCCTAAGTACAGCGCGATTCCGCAGTCTTTGTTGGAGAAGGCCGAACTTGTTTTTGAATTGAAGGTAGCTGTGGGGTGGCGAAGTCAGTATTGCGCTGTTTTTGCGCTGTTGCGCGATGGTGTGACTTTTTATTTCTTTGAGAATGATTATTATTTTTGCCGGGACGGCATCTATGGATATTATGACGAGGCAGAACGTTTCACGTTTTTCTGCCGGGCTGTGATGGACGCTTTGCCGGGGTTGGGGTTTGTGCCGGATGTGATTCATTGTCATGATTGGCAGACAGCTTTGATCCCGATTTTGTTGAATAACGGGTATCAGTATGATCCCTTTTATACCGATGTGAAGTCGGTTTTCACGATTCATAATGTGAAGTATCAGGGCGTTTTTCCTATGTCTGTTGTGGGGAATGTGGCGGGGTTGACGATGACGCCGGATTTATGGGAGAAAATTGAGTTTTACGACGCGGTTAACTTGATGAAGGGCGCTGTGTATTATGCCCAGCGGGTGACGACAGTGAGCCCCTCATACGCTCATGAGATAATGGATCCTTATTTTGGTGAGAGGCTGGATGGGGTGTTGCGGGCTAACGCGTACAAACTGAGCGGGATTCTGAACGGGATTGACGGGGATCTTTATGATCCGGTTAAGGATCCGCATATTTTTACCCGGTTCAGGAATTCGCCGGCGCTGAAAGAGGAGAATAAGGCTAAGTTGTCGGATTTGTTGGGGTTGCCGGCTCAGGGGCTGCCGATTCAGGATCTGTCGCCGCGGAATCTGCCGCGAGCGTCGTCTGAGCAAGAGCGGGAGGCGCCTGAGAGGGAGATGCCCGAGAGGGAGATGCCTGAGAGGGAGCGGATACCGCTCTTGGCTATTGTGACGCGTTTTGTTGAGAATAAAGGGATTGATCTGGTGTTGCGTGTTTTTCATGACTTAATGCAGGAAGACCTGCATTTGGTGGTGCTGGGGTCGGGTGAGTGGCATTATGAGCAGTTTTTTTCGGCGATGGCGGCCATGTATCCGGGCAAGTTTTCGGTGTATCTGGGTTATAATGTGGAGTTGGCCCATCGCATCTATGCCGCGGCGGATATCTTGTTAATGCCTTCCCGGTATGAACCATGCGGAATTTCTCAGATGATCGCTATGAGGTATGGAACTATTCCCATTGTGCGGGAGACGGGAGGACTGAAGGATTCGGTTCAGTCCTATAATCATTTTTCCGGTGAGGGGAACGGGTTTAGCTTTGCCAATTATAACGCTCATGAGATGTTGGAGACCATTAAACGAGCGGTGGGGGTTTATCGGGATACGAGGGCTTGGCGGAAGCTTTTCCGGAACGCGCTGGCGACAGATTTTCTTTGGGATTCTTCGGCCCAGAAGTATGTGGAGCTTTATCAGTTGACAGTTGACAGTTAGCTGGACTCATATTGTGATGGATATGTGAGGGTCGGGTGTCGATGTCTTTGTTGTGTTGGACAGGAACAGCTGCTTTTTACAGGATCAGAAGGAGCGTCCCCAGTGTGATCAGTATTCCGCCAACAATGACTTTTCCGGTTACCGCTTCGCCCAAAATGATAAAAGCCAGCACCATGCTGATGACGACGCTGAATTTGTCGATGGGCACAACCTTTGACGCGTCGCCTAGTTGCAGCGCCTTATAGAAGAAGAGCCAGGACAAGCCTGTGGCTAAGCCGGAGAGGGTGAGAAAGAGCCAGCTTTTTTGAGCGATGCCCGAGATGTCGTGATGTTTGCCTGTGGCAAAAACAATGCCCCAGGCCATGATCAAAACAACGACTGTCCGAATGGCTGTCGCCAGATTGGAGTTGACGCTTTCAATACCAATTTTGGCCAAGATGGAGGTTAGGGCGGCGAAGAGGGCCGCTAACAAAGCGTATACAATCCACATAAGCTATCCTTTACGTGTTTTTTCCTGAATGAACCGAGCGGATGCGCGGCCGATTTTGTCCTGAATGTACCATGTTTCATTTCTTGGGTCAAGATCTATTTTGTCAGGTTTGGTCAGGTCAGGTTCATATGGTCAGAAACGATATGGGGACGATATGGGGACGATATGGTCAGGACTATAAGGTTAGGACTATATGGTCAAGAGGATTTTGCATGTAGAGAGAAAAGAGTTTAAAATAATAGAGGAGTCTATGTCGCGGTAAAGGATGTGTTTGGTGGCATGAAGTATCTGGTGATTGTGCCTGACGGTTGTGCGGATCGGCCGATTCCGTCTCTGGGCGGAAAGACGCCGTTGGATGCGGCTGAGATGAAATCTATAAATGGACTTGCCAAGGTTAGCGAGGTTGGGTTGGTCAGAACAATTCCTGATGGGATTGAGCCGGGAAGCGACGCGGCGAATCTGGCGCTTATGGGGTTTGATCCCCTTGTCTATTTGACGGGCCGCGCTCCTCTTGAAGCGGCTGGGATGGGCAGGGAGATGTCGCGTTCAGACGCGGCTTTTCGTGTGAATTTGGTTACGTTGGCGGGGCGCCATGATTCGGATTTCCTAAGTTATGACGATCTGGTTGTTGCGGACCACAGCGCCGGGGATATTAGCCCGGAGGAAGCGGAAATTCTGATTGGCTGTGTTGATAAGGAATTGGGTAATGAGGGGCTTCGTTTCTATCCCGGGGTGAGCTATCGGTGTTTGCTGATTACGGATAAGCTGCCTGTTAGTTGCGTGTTAACGCCTCCCCATGATGTTTTGGATCAGAGGGTTGGTCCTAATATGCCGAAAGGGGATGGGGCTGATTGGATTGGGAACCTGATGCGCCGGAGTTACCAGGTGTTAAGTGATCATCCGATCAATAGGGAGCGGATGCAAAAGGGTCTCCATCCGGCTAATTCTATCTGGTTTTGGGGGCAGGGGACGAAGCCGGCCTTGCCGTCTTTAGCCGGCAAGTATGGGGTCCGTGGTTCTGTTATTTCCGCTGTTAATTTGGTGAAGGGGATTGGGGTTTGCGCGGGGCTTTCTTTGGTGGATGTTCCCGGGGCGACAGGGACTTTACATACCAATTTTGCGGGTAAGGCGGCAGGGGCGGTTAGGGCCTTTGAGGAGGGCATGGATTTTGTTTTTGTCCATGTGGAAGCGCCTGATGAGTGTTCTCATTGCGGGGATCTGGAGGGTAAAATCTTGTCTCTCGAATATATTGATGAAAAAATTGTTAGACCTGTGGCAGCGTATCTGGCCGGCACCGGAGACCCTTACCGGATCCTGGTTGTGTCGGATCATGGGACGCCGCTGGAAACGCGGACCCATTCGGCGGAACCGGTGCCTTTTCTCTTGTTTGATAGCGAGAGAAGATTGCCTGAGCAGGGGTGGAAGGCGTTTTCGGAGAGGGCCGGGGTGCAGGGGCGGTTCTTGGCGCGGGGGTGCGATTTGGCGGATTGGTTTTTTGGGGAGAGGTGCTAGTGGATATTTTTCATGATTCACATAACGGTTTCTTTCGTGAACCTTTTGGGGCGGTTCCATGCGGTGAGACAGTGACTTTGCGTTTGGCGGTGCGTGCCGCGGCTCCGGTTCGGGTTTGGGTTCGTCTCTGGATGGAGGGCTGCGAGGAGCTGGTGTTGATGCGGTCGCCGGGAGCAGCGGCTGGGGCAGAGGCAGAGGTTTTTGGACCGGCGGCGGGCGATTATGTCTTCTGGGAGGGTTCGTTTGTCGCGCCGGATCAGGCGTGTTTGTTCTGGTATTATTTTGTTGTTGAGGAAGCAACGGCGACGGCTGCGGTTGCGGCTGCGGCTGCGGATTGGACCGATGAGGTGTGGGCTTCGTTGAAGGGTGTGCGTTTTTATTACGGCAGCAACGGACGGCGGCTGGGCGGAATTGGGGCTATGGCGGGGTCTGTTGACTGCGGGTCTTTTGGCGACTGCTTTCATTTCGAGGAACCGCCGGCCTATCAGATCACGGTTTTTGGCCGGGACAACGTGGCGCCGGCTTGGTATAAACAGGGTATTATGTATCAGATTTTTGTGGATCGATTTCACAGGGGCGGCGGGCCGCGCTGGCAGCATGCTTTACCGGGGCGGCAGGCGCTTTTTCATCAGGATTGGCATGACGCGCCTTTTTATGTGCGTAATGAGAATGGCGGGATTGATCGGTGGTTGTTTTTTGGCGGCAATTTGGACGGTGTGCGGCAGAAGCTTAGTTATTTGCGTGGGTTGGGGGTGTCGATTCTTTATTTGAATCCGATTTTTGAGGCGGCCAGCAATCATAAGTATGATACGGGAGACTATCTGAAGGTGGATCCGCTGTTTGGTGATGAGGAGAGTTTGCGTGTTTTGGTGGAGGAGGCGCGGGAGCAGGGGATTTCGCTTGTTTTGGATGGGGTGTTTAGCCATACGGGTGCGGATAGCCGTTATTTTAACAGGCCTGGGTTTTATCCGGAACTGGGGGCGTACCAGTCGGAGCAGTCGCCTTACGCCGGCTGGTATTGTTTCGAGCGGTTTCCTGATGTTTTTTCCAGTTGGTGGGGGATCAGTGATTTGCCCAATGTTCATGAGATGGAGCCTTCTTATCTGGATTTTATTTGTCGGGGGCCGGAGAGTGTGATCCGGACTTGGATGCGGCGGGGGATTCGCGGTTGGCGGCTGGATGTGGCGGATGAGCTGCCGGATGCGTTTATCCGGTATGTCCGGGCGGCCATGACGGAGGAGGATCCGGAGGGTGTGCTGATTGGAGAGGTTTGGGAGGATGCGTCTCATAAGGTGAGTTATGGTGAGCTGAGGCAATATTTTGCCGGGGATGAGCTGCATGGGACGATGAATTATCCTTTTCGTGCATTGTTGCTGGATTTTATGGTTTATCGGATTTCCGCGTATGATCTTTGCGCGGGGTTGATGAGTTTGTATGAGAATTATCCGCGGGAGAATTTTTTCGCGGCGATGAATTTGTTGGGGAGCCATGATGTGGAGCGTGTTTTGACGTTGTTAGGGGATCCGCCGGCGGCAGAGGGGTTGTCTGAGGAGGAGAAGCGGGTTTATCAGATGCCGGCGGGATCGCGGGCGTTGGCTGTGAAACGCTTGAATATGCTGGTGTTGTGGCAGATGGCGTTTCCGGGCGTGCCTTGCGTTTATTATGGCGATGAGGCGGGTATGGAGGGGTTCCGGGATCCTTATAACCGCGGGCCGTTTCCTTGGGGGCGTGAGGATGAGTCGATTGTGCACTTTTTTAGGCGTTGGATGTCGCTGCGGCGGGAGTACGGGGTATTGCGGGACGGGGATATGCGGCTGGTTTGGGCAGAAGATGTCTGTGGTTTCTGGCGTCTTGAGCGCCCTTGGGCCCTCGAGGCGGCGGAAGCCACAGAGGGGTTAGGGGTCAGGGGTCAGGGGTCAGGGGTCAGGGGTCAGGGGTTAGTGGGGAGAGGGATGAGGGATGGGGAATGTGAGAGTGAGAGGGATGGGGAATGTGAGAGTGAGAGGGATGGGAGACGGGGACAGACAGGGCTTAATGTCAGAGATGGTGAGAACATAGAGGTTGAGGGCTGTGAGCGTGTGTTGGTGTTGATTAATCGTTCAGAAGCGGACTTGAGTTATAGAGTGGTGAGCGGTTCAAGGGGTGAGGCGGAAAGGGAAGAGGGAAATGGGGAGTTGGCTGCTGGGCCTTCTGTTTGGCGTCAGCCTTGTTGGGCGCGGCCTCTGAATTGGGCGGAGGCGGATCGGTGGGAGGTTGTTGATCTGGATGCAGGGGAGCGTGGGGAGTGGGATTGTGAGGCGCCTTATCGGGTTGACCTGCCGGCTCTTTCGGCCCGTGTGCTTTTGTTCCGGCCCGCGCGGGTTTCTCCTGAACGGCCTTGGTTGGCCCGGGCCGCGGGGGTGCTGCTGCCGGTTGTTTCGCTGCCTTCGCGCTATGGCGTGGGGGATTTTGGGACTTCGGCTTATGAGTTTGTCGATGTGCTGGTGAACGCGGGTCAGAAGGTTTGGCAGATGCTGCCGCTTAATCCACTTGACCAGGTTTGGTCGCCTTACCAGAGCGCGGGAGCTATGGCGATGAGCCCCCTTTATGTTGATCCGGTGAAGTTGGTGGATGTTTTGAGGGAGGCTTTTCCGGAGTTGGCTGAACTGCTGCCGGAGGTGGTTGAACTGTTGGCGGGGGGCGCTGTTAGGAGTTCTGCCGGCGCCGGTGTGGGTTATGGTGATGAGGTGGAGATGGGGTCGAGGATTGATTATGCGGGCGCGGAAGAGCTGAAGGGGCGCCTGCTGCGCCAGGTTTTTGCTGTGTGGTTGCGTGGGGAAGGTTTGCGGACGGCGCGGAGCCTGGCTTTGAGGGGTCAGTATGACGCGTTTTGTGAGCGCAATGCTTTTTGGCTGGAGGATTATGCTTTGTTTTGCGCTCTTAAGGCTGAGTCTGGCGACTTGTCTTGGCAGCTTTGGGATGATGCCGGGTTGCGTGGGCGGGATGAGGCGGCGTTGGCGGCGGCGCGGCAGCGGTTGAGGACGGAGATGGAGTATGTTTTTTTTGAGCAGTTTGTTTTAAATAAACAGTTTGATGAGTTGCGCGGTTATGCCAACAAACGTGGGCTGCTGATTATGGGGGATGTGCCTTTTTATGTGGCGGCGGATAGCGCGGATTGTTGGGCCCATCAGGATATGTTCTGGCTGCGGGATGGGGTGCCCTCGTTGGTGGCAGGGGTGCCGCCTGATGCTTTCGCGGAGGATGGGCAGCGATGGGGGAATCCTCTTTATCGCTGGGATGTTATGGCCTGCGAGGGCTTTTCTTGGTGGTGCGCCCGGATGAGGCGTGCTTTTGATCTGTTTGATTTTGTGCGGTTGGATCATTTCCGCGGGTTTGCGGCTTATTGGGAGATTCCGGCGGAGCGGGAGGACGCGCGGGAAGGCCAGTGGGTAAAGGGACCGGGACGTTATTTCTTTGAGGTGCTGCGACGGGAGCTTGGTGAGCAGGCGCGGGGGATCGTGGCGGAGGATCTGGGGTTCTGGACGCCGGAGGTTAAGATTCTGCGTGAGATAGTTGATGTGCCGGGGATGAGGGTGCTGCAGTTTGAGAACGGCAATATGGATGTTGATGAGGATACGGTGTTTTTTTCCGGGACTCATGATAATGAAACGCTTGTGGGATGCGATATGTGGGATATGGGATGTGGGATGTGGGATGATGGGCGTGAGAGAAGGGCGAGCGGGGGAACGGAGCGGGATCTGGACAGAAAGGCTGCGTGCAGGGAATTGATGGAGCAAATGTATGCTTCCCGGGCGGGACTGGTGATTTTGCCGGTGCAGGATGTGTTGTCGCTGGATAACCGGGCGCGGATGAATGTGCCGGGAACAGATCAGGGGAATTGGTTGTGGAGAATGGGTGAGGACGATCTGACGGACGCCGCTTGGGCGTGGCTGGGAGAGACGGCGCGGCGAGCGGGGAGACAATGGGCAATGGACAATTGACAATGGACAATGGACAATGGGCAACAACCTCTACGATGCATGCCTGTTCGTGATTGGGGAACGATAAAAGGCAGCTCATAATTGCTTGGAGGTCTAGCCCTATGTCAACAGATTTGATTGGCTACAAAAACCTGAGCGAACGGCAGCGTGAAGAATTCGAGAAAAGCGCAGGGCGGAAACAACAGAAGAATCTCTTTCTGACAATGATGCTCTTGCCTGTTATCCTTATCGCGGCCTTCCAAATCGCGGTGTTTTTCACTGACAATCTTGGCGGACGTGTCGGTGCGCTGATTATCGCGGTTGTATTGAGTATCATACTTGAGATATGGTTTATTGTGAAGGCAATTAGGCAGCGCCTGCAAAATGATTTTGAAGGCGAGGTTGTTGTGAAGAAAATAAAACGCATTTCGGATGGTGACCCAAACAACGGCGTCACAACTATTCGCTATCGTCATATAATTGTTATCAAGACAAATTATGGAAAAGAAATTAAAAAGCATTGGGATCAGGGCTTTGAAGACGCGTCACCTCAAACATGGTATGGTTATTTGAACGTGGGGGACAAGGTGCGATTTCATGCCAAAATGAATTATTATGAGAAATATGATAAATCGGGCGACAGTGAAATCCCCTGCGCCAAATGCCGACGATTTGTGGACATTGGGGCCGGCACCTGTTCGGAATGTGGTGCGGAACTCATAAAACCATAGGCGCCTATGTTAGGGTGTTCATGGTATCATCAGTTGACAGGAACTTGCTGGGCAGAAAAGCTACCAATACCAAGAAAATGTAAAGAACTTCCGGCTATCGATTATGCTTCTGTCAATTGTGGCCATTTATGTGACTTATCCCCATGGCGTATGCTATAATTCGGGTGTACGGTGTACGGTGTTCGAGCCTCGAATCCCGAATCCCGAATCCCGCCCAAAGGGGTGGTCCAATGCATATCTTAAGTGAAGATTTGATACGGCAAAATCTCCATGAGTTCTTGTGTGATTATCGCGAGGTTGACGGCCACGCATTAATTAAGGACGGTTTTGTTCCTCAGACATTCAGCGTTGCTGAGAAGAGACGCGGTTGTCCGATGCCTTACTTTAGCGATGTAGGTTATGACCAGTGGATTGATGATCTGCTGCTTGATGTTGTGAGCAAGCTGGGGTTACCGGATTTCGCTGAGAACGAGCTTTTTGAGTCTTCGCGTGCTAATTTGCACATGTTGCTGAGGTATTCTATAGGCGGCTGCTGTGTTGAGGAGCTTATTTATAACCAGGAATTCGTTGATATTATCAGAAATGTCGTCGGGTTCACTTTGTACGGTCAGCTGGATACCGATGTGGATTGCGCCCGAAAGTTTAACGGGTTGGCGGCTGAGATGATGCCTTTTGTGATTAAACGGATGGGGGAAATGGGTCTGAGCAGGGAAGTTGTGTTGAAGCTGTCTATCGCCGGCGGGTTGTCCGGGCTGGATCTTAAGGGCGCCCCTTCGGCGTCTTCGCCTTACGTCAATCAGGGGATTGCTATGAAGGAGTTCTTAGACATAGATCCGGTGGAGGCAGCTGCCCGTTTGCTGGACAGCCTTTTGGAGACGGTCCAAAGGTCGGCCTATCCCTTTTTTGAGTGGGATCAGTTTGAGGCGGATCTAGCCCAATGCGGCAGAATCGCTTGGCTGACTGACGATTATATTGAGTCTTATCTCGATTTGGTTTTTATTAACAGAACGCTTGATGTTTATCCGGGTTTAACGGTGGAACTGATTCCCAAGAACGGATCTTTTGGCAACGATATGTCCTGGCGAGGGGTGCTGAAAGTTTTGCGTGATCCGTTGTTTGCGGATCTGAGGGAGAAATATAAAGGAGGTAGACTGGTTGTGGCGCGAAAGGGCCCCAAGATGGGATCGGCCAATCTGCGCAAGATGTCGGTGGCGTGTTTGGACGGAATGTTGGCGGCTGATTTGATTGTGGTGAAGGGGTGCCGTATGCATGAAATGCTCCAGGGCGGCGTTATGAAGGATATGTATTCGGCGTATGTGGTCTGCAGGTCTCTGAGTGAGATTGTGACGGGTCTGGATGCGCGGGTACAGCCAATTCTGTTGTTTAAACTGGCGAAGGGGCGCTACGCTTTTTGGGGTAAGCGGCCCGGAGAGATGAGCACTTTGTCTGATCATAAAAGAAGGCTGGCGTTGGCGTCGGCGTCGACACTTGTTAAGGAGCTTGCCAGTCTAAGAAAACTGGCGAGGGGTTTATCCGGCGGCAAGGAACCTCTATACTGTGAAATAGCTATGCTGGAGGAAAAATTGGCCCGGCTTGGTTGAACGTCCACAGCAGTTGAGGCAGCAGTTCATAATTCAGGGAAGGATGCGTTGGATATGAGTAAGAAAAATGGCTTCGTCGAAAGAATGCTTCGTTATGGTACAGGTGTTATCTCCATCGCTCTCACATGTTTTTTCAATATTGTCTGTGTTGTGGTTATGAATGTGTTTGACCCGCAGTATACGATTGTTTGGCTATGCGACAAGGGATTCTATATTTCTTTGTCGGCGATTATGATTCAGATTCTGCTGAATACGTTTTTTATCAGGAGGGATTATCAGAGTAAGGATCCGGAGGAAAGCATAATATTTCCGGAAAATAAATATATTGTCTACAACAAGATTTCGGAGATTGTCAAACAGAATAACGCCGAGGTGATTAAGGTGATTTGTTATGGGACAAGTATGTTCGGCAGGCTTCTTGTTAACATACCCAGACATTATCGTTATGACAGCCTGGAGGTGATTATCTGTTCGCCTCAGGCAAGAATTATTGATAACGAAAGGGATCGGGTGAATTTGATGGCGGCCATGGAGTCTCTTTTTCATGAAGAAAGTGTAAGGCTCTATATATCGGATATTCCGCCGACGATCCGCGCTTCTTACATTGCCAGCAAAAACGGCAGACCTTTGTGGTGTTCCTTTCAGCCGTATTATATTTTTGATTCTTCGACGGTTTTTAAGGGGGATGATTTCACGCCGGCTATTGTGGCAGACAGCGGGAATCTTGAGCTGCTGACGGAGTTGTCGGAGGTTTTTATGAGGGAGTTTGCCCGGTTGCAGGCGGCAAGTAAGCAGGTTGATGTCACTGTTTTGGAGCAGTTGGTGAGTTGAGTGGGGAAAGGCTCTTGGCTTGCGGTGCTTTTTGGATGCTCTTTGGCTGGTTTTTGGGTAAGCTATAGCCAGGACCTTGCCAAGCCAATAGACCAGTTGGATTGGCGGAGTATTGGTTGGACGGCATTTAGAGCCGGTTCGGTTGCGGGTGATCGTTGTGGGTCATTGAGGATTAGCATTGAGTGGGTTTTGGATGACTTGTGTCCGTTATATTTTTTTGGAGGTGGATGTGTGTGGCTGCTGACTATTTTTTCCCTTCCCTTGTAGATAGTTTGATGAAGCGTCATCCTGACAAACATGTTGAGGTTGGGGCTGTGGCGAATGCCATGAAGACGGCGCTTTCGATGGAAACGTTGATTAACAATCTGGCGGAGGTTTTTCGGTTATCCGGGAAGGATATTGAAGAGGATCTTTCTGAGTGCGGGTTGTCCGATTTGGTGCAGTTGCATAAGATGAAGTCGGCAGAGGGGGCGGCTGGGCGAGCGACGGATGGTCAGGTGATAGGGGCAGCGTCCTTTTATCTGTGTGAGGATCCGGACGGGCTCAGCCCTGAGCCGGAGCTGTTCTCTGTGCGGTTCAGCGCGGGGGTGAATGGGCCGATTGCTTTGGACGAGGGATTGCGGGATTCGCTGGTTAAGTTGTTTGCCAAGGTGCCGGCCGGGTTTGCCGCGAATCCGTTTGTGAAGTTGTATCGGGATGATGTGTTGGCTTATTTCGATGGGTTTATGAAGGATGTGGCGCCGGGGATTGAGGCTGAGGTTGATAGGCTGTTTGCGGGGGGGGGTCCCAGGTATCTGGTTACGACGGGGATCGGCGCCAATGAGCAGTTTACGCATTTTGTGGCTTCGCTGAACAACGCTGATCCTGGGCGGCGGCTGCGATGGTTTGTGATTAATTCGCCGCGGGATTTGTCCCTTTTGCCGGAGGATGCTGAGGTTGACAACACTTTGTTCGTAGAGTTTTCCCGCAGCAGTTTAACGGAGGAGACTGTAAAAATCCATGAGTATACGCCCCGAGAAGCGAAACGCATTGTTTTTTCCAACAGCGGACCGTTGTTCGATATCGCCAAGCGGGATGGGAATCTGACATTGTCTTTGCCGGATCAGGTGTCGGGCCGGTATGGGCGCAATAAGACGCCGATTCTGCTGGCGCCGATGTTTATTGCGGGCATGGATGTTGAGCGGTATTGGCGTGATATTGATGGGGCGGTGCGGGGGTATGATCTTGCCGATCAGAATTCATTGCCTTTTGTTATGGCTAAGTTTATTTTTGTTTGGCAGAAGTTGCTGGGGAAGAATTTCATCTATTTTGGCTGCAATGATAAGGTGTTGTCTTTGCTGGCGGATCAGTTGATTCAGTTCTGGAACGAGGGAGTTAATAAGGGCGGTAATGATTTGCTGATGTCTGGGTTCTTTGGGTTGCCGCGGGATTCGCATATGAATGTTGAGGGAGTTCTGGGGAACCGGCTGACGAAGATGGGAATCTTTCTGCTGAGAACGGATATGAGGGATCGGCGGCGGAGTTCGATGGTTTCGGAGGTTATCGACCCGATTAATCCGGCCCACGGCGGGTTGCATTATGGGGACGAGGAAGTTGTTCTGGCTATGGCCAATTATAAGAGGTTCGCGGAGGTTATGCCGGCCATGCTGATTGAGGTTCCGGGGGCGCCGTCTTTGCGGCTGTCGGCGGTGTTGGGGCAGATTTTTGCCGATGTAACTTTTATTTACTCGCGGTTGATGGGGATCGATCCGGGATCCAATCCGGAGGTGAAATTCGTGCGGGAGCGGTCGGCGGCTATGCTGGCACAGGTGGCTGAGAGAGTGCGGGGAGGAGAGCGCCTTGACGCGGGGTTGTGTCTTGATGGTTGAGGGGCTAAAGGGCAATTGAAGATCAAGAATTGGCTAAATAATCCATTGACATATTGGACCTGTGGTGAAAGACTTATGTAACAGATTAATGCAAAATGGGAAGGGGGATTCAATAATGAGAATGAGGTTGTTTCTTGTTTTGGGTGTGTTGCTGGCTGTTTTGATGTTAGCCGCTTGCTCGAAAGAAGCTATACAGGATGCGCCCGAACCGGCCGCCAAAGTCATTACGTTGCCTGATGAAAAGGAGATTATGGTCAGACGCGAGGGTGAGGAGGAGGTTTTCACAGGGACTTTGGCCATCAGCAATAAAGGATATGGGATCTATCTGTTGCCGGATTATGAACTTCAGGATTCCAGCTGGTTTGATCTTGTCGTGCCTAAAGAGGGAACGGGGATTAATCCGGGGATCTTTCTGAAGATCTATGAAGTCGATCCCTTGAATCCAATTTCAGAATCTGAAGGAGAATACGGGGTTACTCCTATGGCCAATTATAGGCGCGTCTCCTTGAAGGTCAAGGCTTTTGAGGTTCAGATCAATTATCCCTGGGAGGCTGCTGAGGGCGGCGCTGTGTTGATGCGTGAGATGTCGAGAACGATATGTGATGTGGAGTGGAGTGAATAAAGAGAGGGTTTCTGTCAAGCCTAAAACGCTTATTGCCTTGCGACGTCTTACCGCTGATGGATATCAGCGGTGCAGGACGCGGATGCTTGGTTGGCGTGGGTACACCGTTGCATCAGTCTATTGCTTGCTTCTATAAGCTCTTGTGAGGCTTTCTAAGCGGCTTCATGTGAACAAAGGGTACATAAATCTTATATTCTGCCGATACGGGTGTTGTTCCATCGGTGTCTTTGTCATCTTTGCTCGTTGCAGATGTTCAAAGCCATTTTTGCCGCTCCCCAAAGGGCGGCTTGATCATCACAAACAGCCGCGATGGGGACTGGCTGAAGAACGCTGCGAAAGCGGCCTTTGTCCAAAAACGCCCGGCGTAATCTCTTCTGTCGGAGCGCAGGAAGGATATGCGGGATAATGCCGCCGGCCAGACAGACGCCGCCCAGTGACATGGTTTGTAAGGCCAGGTTGCCGGCTTGAGCGCCGAGGATGTCAATGAAGAGAGCCAGTGCGGCCTGGCATAAGGGGCATGTGCCGTTCAGCGCGCGGGATGTGATTTCCGGCGGCGTTGGGGCGGCTGCCTGTGATGATATCGACGTTGTTGCGGTATCGGCAGGATTTTCCTGGGCTAGGAAGGAATAGATATTGCATAGTCCCGGTCCTGAGAGCAGGCGTTCGTAGCTGACATGACCGAATTGGCTTTTCAGAAAACGCCATAATCTTGTCTGCTGTTCCGTACCTGGCGCGAAGTCGGCGTGGGCGCCTTCTGAGCTTAAGGCTTGTTCTGGGGATATGAGGAGGGATTGGCCGAGACCGGTGCCGAGAGCTATAACGGCGACGGGATAGGGGCGTCTCGGGTTGTCTCGAAATTCGGGTGTCAGCAAAGGGGGAAGATGTTCGGTCAGGCGGATGAAGGAAGAGGCGGGCAGAACGCTGAGGCTGTGGGCTGTGGCGACGAGGTCGTTGGCAAAAACGATCCGATCTGTCTGGGGCAGCTCGCGGCGTACGGATGAGAGATCCAGGGTTCTATCTAAGTTGACCAAACGGCATTGGTCGCCGACGATGGGCCCGGCTAGGCTGAAGCCTGCGGCCTGGATGGGCGGGGAGGGATTGGCGCGAAGAAAATCATTAATAAGCTCGAACCGGAACTCTTTGCTGGGCCAACGCGCTGTATGAGAGGGGCGCCAGGAGGCGTCTTGCGGGGATGCTGGAAAAAGGGCGGCGTATGTTTTGGTTCCGCCGATGTCGACGGCTAAGATCATTTTGTCACCTCGAACTACGAACTGCGAATCTTTTCCTGTTCTTCGACTTTGTCTATTATACCTTATTGTTGCTGATAAGCGAATTCCTCGAAGGATTTTTGCAAAGGTTATATAATACAGAATGGAAGAGCAACACATGGGTTTTTAGCGGGGGATTAAGATTACACCTGAGAAAGAGAGGGGTCATGGTCATGGATGAAAAAACCGCGGAAAGAATTGCGGCGCTTTACCGATTGTGGAGTGAGGACAGTTATTTTGATGAGGATACTCGTTTGGAGCTGAGCGCTTTGACGGCGGCGGATGAGGAGGTTTTTGACCGGTTTTATACAGATTTGGAGTTCGGTACAGCGGGGTTGCGTGGGGTTATCGGTATTGGCAGCAACCGGATGAATGTCTATGTTGTGCGGCGGGTGTCGCAGGCTCTTAGTGACACGATTAAGGAAGCGGAGGCTGGGGCTTGTGACCGGGGTGTGGTGATCGCTTATGATTGCCGGCATTTTTCTGACGATTTTGCCCGGGAGACGGCCAGGGTGTTGGCGGCGAATGGGATCCGCTCTTATTTGTTTGACGCGCTGCGACCGACGCCGGAGTTGTCTTTTGCTGTGCGGGAGTTGAAGGCTATTGCCGGGGTGATGATTACGGCCAGCCATAATCCCCAGGAGCATAATGGCTATAAGGTGTATTGGGAGGACGGCTGCCAAGTGGGGGCGCAAAAGGCGGAGGAGATTTTGCGGCGGATGCGCGAACGGGATAGCTGGTTGGTGGATGTGCCGGCGCCGGGGAGCTGGGAAGATAAGTGTACGATTATTGGCGCGGAAATAGATGAGCTTTATCTGCGGGCTGTTGAAGGGACTTTGGTTGCCCCGGAGTTTGTTCGCGCGCGAGGTCACGAGCTTTGCGTTGTTTATTCGCCGTTGCATGGGACGGGGAATGTGCCGGTGCGGCGTATGTTGGCGCGGGCCGGGTTTTCGCGAGTTCACGTTGTTGAGGAGCAGGAGCTGCCTGACGGAAGTTTTCCAACAGTGCGAGTACCGAATCCAGAAGATCCGGCGGCGTTTGCGATGGCGCTGGCGTTGGCGCGGGATCACGAGGCTGATGTTGTGTTGATCAGTGACCCGGACGCCGACCGGCTTGGGCTATGTGTTCGGGACGCGAATGGAGCGTATCGGGGGTTTACCGGGAATCAGATCGGGATTTTGTTGATGAATTATTTGATTGAGCGGTTGCGTGCTTTAGGGCGGTTGCCGGAGGACGCGGTGGTCATTAAGACGATTGCCAGCACAGATTTGGCGGAAACGGTTGGTCGGGACGCCGGGGTTGAGGTGCGGAATGTGCATGTGGGGTTCAAGTTTATTGGGGAACAGATTTTGGAGATGGAACGCAGAGGACATGGGCGTTTTTTGTTGGGATTTGAAGAGAGTTTAGGGTATTTAGCCGGGGTGTATGCCAGGGATAAGGATGCGGTGGGGGCGGCGGTATTGCTCTGTGAGGCGGCCCTTTATTATAAGTGTGTGGAAGGGAAGTCGTTGTGGGAGGTTCTGGAGAATCTGCATGAGCGGTATGGGTTTTATGATGATACCCAACGGTCGATTACACTGACGGGACATAATGGCCGCCAAACGATGGATGAGATTATGCGAATTATGCGGGGGAGTACGCTGTCCGAGTTGGCGGGGCGAAGGATCGAGCGGATCGAGGATTATCAGGCGTGTGTTGCGCGGAATCTGTTGCTGGGGACGGAGTCGGTTATTCAATTACCCAATGCCGATGTGCTGCGGTTTTCGTTGGAGGGTGGCGGCTTTGTGATGGTGCGGCCGTCGGGGACGGAGCCTAAGATTAAGTTCTATTATTCGTTGAAGAGTGATGGGGAGGATGCTGAGCTGCGAGAGCGGGTTGAGAGGGCGTTCTTAGCGCCGGTGCAACACTTGATCAGTTGACAGCGCATCTTGTCCATTGAATTAAGGGGGAGACTGATGCGCAGAAGTGACCGCGAAGTGATTGTTTTTGACGAGATAGTTGATATTCTGCGCCGGGCGGACACTATTCGCCTGGGGTTGCATGATGGATCTTTTCCTTATGTTGTGCCGTTGTCGTTTGGGCTGGAAGTCGTTGATGGGAATGTTGAGCTCTATTTTCATGGCGCGAAGGAGGGGCTTAAACATGAGCTTATCGCTAAGAACCCGCTTGTGTGTGTTGAAGCTGGTATTTTCTATCGCTATGTTGAGGTTCCCGGCAGCGTGACCACTGAGTTTGAAAGCGTTATCGGTTTTGGTAAAGCGGCTCTTGTTTCTGGCAGTGAAGCGGTCTGGGGGCTGGATCTGCTGCTGAGTCATTGCGGATTTGAGGGGTTTGTGTATGATCGTGGGGTTCTGGACAGCCTGAGCGTATATCGGATTGTGCTTGAAAGGGTTACCGGGAAGCGCCGGTTTGTACAGCAAGAGGGGAGAGTAGCGGCGCTTTCAATGAATGGCTGAATCAACTAAAGCAGGCAGGATTGAATCTATGAACTCAATCTGTGATGCCGCCTCGTCGTATTCCCCAATCAGCACATTTTCCAGGATATTTTCGACCTTGGTACCGACAACAGGAGCCTGTGTGAATTTCTGCAAATCAGCTGCGGTTTGATTGATTGTGGCAGCATCGAAAGCTAATAGTCCTGCACTCAGTTTGTCAATTTCCGCCTTCAGCATGGCCCAGTCCATCAGACCATTCTCGTCCGTTATTCCCTCCAGGTTTTCCGCCCTTAATCTTACCGCTTTGACTGCCGCCTTTATTCCGGGCAGCAGTGCTGCCAAACTCCTGAACAAAGCCTCGCTGTGATCATGAACAAAGGCTGCATCCCCTTGTTTGGCCGCTGTTTCTAGCGATTTCGCCTTTTCGGACAGTTCTTCGGCTCCGATGTTTGCCGCGGCACCCTTCAAGGCATGAGCATGAATTGCATACAGGGAAAGATCTTCCGCCGCCAGACACGCCTTCAATTCACTGCTTTTTTCCTGAGCGTCTTTTTGGAAAATAGCCAGTGTGTTCAGGTAGTTATGGATTTGGCCGCTTGATATAGCCAATCCTTTCCTCGCATTGAGTCCGTCAATTTCAAAAAGCCCGTTATTGGCGGATATAGTTGCGTTCGCATCTGTCACACCAGCCGTCGCGTCGCCGGACACTGTGATAGCCTCTCTGGGAATCTGTTTTTCCCGGAGAAGCCATTTTTCCAAAACGGTATTGAGCCTGACTATATCAATGGGCTTGGAAAGAAAATCATCAAATCCGTTCTCCAAAAACATTTCCTTGGTACCGGAAACAGCGTTTGCAGTTAGGGCAATAATCGGCACGTTCCGGTAATATGGATCCATTCCGCCAATTTCCCGGATCCGCTTAACGGCTTCCATCCCGTCCATTTCTGGCATCATGTGGTCCATTAGCACCAGATCGTAATGTTCTTTCTGAATCAATTCAATAGCTTCCCGTCCGCTTTTGCAGGAAGTCACTTGCATACCATAGGGTCTGAGGAGTCCTCGCGCTACTTTCAGATTCGTCTCAATGTCATCAACCACAAGAATTAGCGCTTCTGGCGCCGTGAATTTCACAGCGGATCCGCTGTTGGCGCCTATGTTGAAATCTTCCGCAACGCTGTTCAAGAAATTAGCGACAGGCAGCGAATAAATCGGTGTGGTCAGGATGCTGATATTCCGGCCGCCGATTGTTTCACCGAATTCTGCAATCAGCAGGAACCTGGCGTTCGGTGCAAATTCCGCGTATTTTTCTTTAACTCTTTCATACAAAACGGAAGCCAGGAAGACAAAATTATACTGACGGCTCATAACCGCATCATAAAACTCGCTATCGTTGGAAACCAGCTTGTAATTGACGCCAAGGCTATCCATCGTATGCACAATGGATTGAATACATTTTTCGCGCCGCTCATATATGAGAACATTCTTTTCTTCAGGGTTTTCTACGACCGCAAGCTTTTGATGGTCTCTGACCTCTTGGGGTAGAGTGACGGTAAAAACGCTGCCTTGACCGTAATCGGACTGAACGTCAATCGTTCCGGCCATAGCCGCAACCAGATTGCGCGTTATGGCCAGCCCCAGCCCGGTTCCTTCAATGCCGATGTTATCGACAATATCGACACGGGTAAACTCGTTGAACAGCATGCCAATCTCTTCTTGTTTGATGCCTTTTCCGCTGTCTTCGACTCTGATCGCAAGAACAATTCTGTTACGAGACACCACTTCTTGGTCAATAACCAGAGAAATGAACCCTCTTTCTGTGTACTTAACCGCATTGCTCAGAAGGTTCAGCATAATCTGGCGAATTCTAACGGCGTCGCCAAACAGACCGTTGGGAATCTCATTATTAACATTGACCACAAAACGCAGACGCGACTCAAGGACTCTTGTTTTAATGATGCTGACAACATCCGTGATCATTGAGGAAAACTGATAGTTGATAGGGATGATTTCCAGTTTTCCGGTTTCGATTTTGGAGAAATCTAAGATATCGTTGATAATGGATAACAGATTGGAACCCGCTTGTTTAATGGTCATGATGTGCTCTAAGACCACCGAGGGAATTTCCTCGTGCAAGACGAGCTCAGACATGCCAATGATGGCGTTCATGGGTGTGCGCATTTCATGACTCATGTTGGCCAAAAACTCCGATTTGGCTACAGACGCGGCTTCCGCGTCAGACTGCTTCTTATGCATTTCTTCCATTTCCGTAACATCTTGAACAACCTCGATAAATCCGGCGATTTCACCTTCCATGTTCCGTAGTATCTCAACATCAACCTGATGGGAGCGTCCATATTGATTGAAGAACGTACGGTTTAGACCCCGCTTAGCACAGGAGATGCCACAATCGTCAGTATTGCATATATGCGCGTTCCAATTGCTGCAAGGCTTCCCTAAGATATCTTCTCGTTTTACGCCTAAAAACTCCTCGACAGCCTTATTTATAAACGTCCAGTTCATGTCGGTATCAGTAACGGTGATAGGGAAAGGCGTCGCGTCAAGGATAGACTTGTACCAATGGGCCAGCTTAAGAGCGTGGGCCTCCACAGGCATTTTGAGTTTGTTTCTCTCATGTTGATGGTAGAACAAGAGCGCAAGAAGAAACAAAGATTCGCCTACAGCAATGAAGACACCTTGTTGAACGGATAGGTTATGATAATTGATAAGCCATGAGGCTAAAAATGTATTCAGAAGGACGAACAATACGACTGCTGCGAGGCAGGTGAGGGGGAGTTTTCTCAGAAATGTTTTTTTGATCATTTTTAGTCCTCCAGTGCTGAGGGCGTTGCTTGCAGGACATCACGACCTAGCTGCTGTTGCCTCATATTGCCGGATTCGTCTGGGCGGTTTCCTCGGTTTTCGTTATTGCGGCTGCCCGAAGGAATTCCAGCGGGTTAAAAGGCTGACCATTGACAAACGCGCCGTAATGCAAATGATTGCCGGTGCTGCGGCCTGAATTGCCCAAGTAGCCGATAATATCGCCGCGTTTGACCTCTTGACCCGGTTGAGCGTCCATTTGAGAGAGATGGGCGTAGAAAGTTATGATCCCATAGCCATGGTCAATCTTAACGCGCAGACCCCAACCGCCTTCCTCAGCGGCTGAAATTATTCTGCCGTCGGCAGACGCTTTGACAGGCGTTCCATAAGGCGCCACCAAATCGACGCCGTTGTGGAATTCGATGGCGTTGGAATTGAAGGGATCAGGCCGGTAACCAAAGGGTGATGAGATCGTTCCCTGCAAGGGCAACATGTTGGGCAAGTGCTGATGTTTATCTTTGTAAGCGTCAAGGACTTCGTCGTAGTGGGCTTGCATAATAAACAGGAAGTTCTGTGTTTGTTCTGAGGCCTCGTTTAATGAAAAAACCTTGTTCAAGGCGACAACCTTATTGACGGCGGAAAACTTATTCGCAATTGTGTTGGCGCCGGAACTGACATTGGGGGTTGCCTCGGTGCTGCCGTTTGCCTCTGAGTTGAGGGATCCGCCTACGTTTGCCGATGAGGCGGCCACTTCCGGGGTGCTGTCATCGGGAGTGCCGGTGATGGCGCCGGTGTCGGAGGCGCTGTCGCTTTCGTTGTCAAGCATAGCATGGATTTTGCTTTGCAGGCTGGCGATAGAATCAATGTTGCTGTTAATATCTTCGAGCCGGCTTGTGAGTTCATCGATCTCGTCGGTTTTGTTCGCCAGCTGGTTTTCGATTTCGGTGATATAGGAAACTTGGGGTTCATTTTGTTTGATGTATTGCCGCTGAGACATGTTGAAGGCAATTATGGCGCCGGCCAGCAGTGTGAAGACAATTAGACCAAAGGGGACAAGGGCGCCGACGATGTTGGGAAGCATAATCTCACGGGCTGGTTCCTTGTTGCTTGTCGGAAAAATGATTCGTATATGATTACGTTTCAAACTTTCACTTCCTTTTGGCAGCATATCATTCTAATGGATCCAAAATGTTTTATGGTCTATGTATTTTTGACCAAGGGCGTGCCAGTATGGTTTCTATATGATTTGTAAAATTATGTTTTTTATGCATGGTCATGGGATTATGCGCGAGACAACCCGTGCTCAGACCGTTTTCCGTTGCCTTGAGTCGGGTTCGTTTCTATTTATAGTCCATTGTCCGTTGTCAATAACTCACTGTTAAAGTGTTCCATCAGATTCCGAGCCGCGTTCTGAGGCAGCCCGGCGCCTTGCAGATCGGCGCAGGAGGCTTTTTTAATGTTGTCAATGCTGCCGAAATGTCGGAGCAGAAGCAGGCGACGTTTGCGGCCGATGCCGGGGATGTCGCTGAGTTCGGAGGCGAGAAAATCGTGCTGGCGTTTTTGCCGGTGGAAGGTGATGGCGAACCGGTGGGTTTCTTCCTGGATCTGTTCCACCAAATGAAACAGACCGGGGCTTAGATCAAGTTCCCGTTCCCGGGTGGTGACCAGGGTGCGGGTGCGGTGGCGGTCGTCTTTGACCATGCCGGCGACGGGGATGGACAGATCGAGGGAAGCCAAGGCTTCTTCGGCGCCGCGGACTTGGGAGAGTCCACCATCGACAAGAACCAGGTCGGGCAGGGGTTTATCTTCGTCAAGAAGCCGGCGGTAGCGCCGACTGACGGCTTGCTTAACGCAGGCGCGGTCGTCGGGATGGTCCAGGTCTTTGATAGAGAATTTGCGGTAGTTGGTGCGGACAGGTTTGCCGTCAGCGAATTGGATCATACCGCAGACCATCTGGGCGGCGCGGAAGTTGGAGATATCGAAGGCTTCAATGACATGGAGGGAAGGCAGGCCGATGAGTTGAGCCAGTTCTTCTTGGGCGCGTTTGGCGGCGGTGAGACGTTCTTTGGCCAGGGAGATTTTTTGATCCAATTGGTTTTGAGCGTTTTCGTTGGCCAAACGTACCAGTTCCCGCAATTGGCCTCGTTTGGGAATGACAATGGGCAGGAGTTCGCAGATGGTGGTTGTGCCGAGTTGGGGGACGCAAATTTCTTCAGGCATGGTGTTGCTGTCGGTATAGCGTTGCAGCAAAAATGAGATGAAGGCGTCTTCGGCGTCGCTGTAGTAGGGCAGCAGAAAGCTATCACGGGAGGAAAGTTTGCCGGATCGGAAGTAAAAAATTTGAACGCTGAGGGCTTCTTCGCCGGCCGCATAACCGATGATGTCCCGAATGGTGTCGTCTGTGGAGGCGACGGCTTGTTTTTCGCGAATGATTCGCAGGGCCTCCAGGAGATCGCGGTAACCGGCGGCGGTTTCGAATTCCATGACGGCGGCGGCGGCGGCCATTTTTTCTTCGAGCTGGTGGACGACGTCTTTTTGCCGCCCGCGCAAAAAAGCGGTAATTTTCTCAATAAGAGCTTCATATGTCTCGGAAGGCACGGGGTTAACGCAGGGGGCCAGGCATTGATCGATGTGGGCGTAGAGACAAGGTTTCTTGGGCATCTGGCGGCATTTACGCAAAGGAAACAGCCGGTTGAGCAGGGCCGCGGCTTCCCGGGCCGAGGTGGCGCTGGGGTAGGGGCCGAAGTATTTACCCGCTTTGCCGCGCCGGGTTTTGGCGGCGGTAATTTGGCCTTCGATTTGGCGGGTGACAAGGATACGCGGGTTGGGCTCGGCGGTGACCAGGATGTAGGGATAGGATTTGCCGTCCCTCAACAGAATGTTGTAGGGGGGTTGGTATTTTTTGATGAGATTGTATTCGAGAACCAGGGCTTCAACTTCGGATTGGGTGAGGATGTATTCGAAATCAACGATCTCGCTGATCATTTTCTCGGTTTTGGCGTCATGGGAACCGGTAAAATAGGAGCGCACGCGGTGTTTCAGCACTTTAGCCTTGCCGACATAGATAACGCGCCCCGCCTGGTTGCGCATTAAGTAAGCTCCTGGGGCGTCAGGCAAAAGGGCAAGTTTAGCTTGAAGGGCGCCGGCGGTTAGGAGGCGCTGGGTTTCTGTAAGGGCGCGATTGCCTTCAGTCAGAGCGCGTTTGGTGTCTGTCAAAGAACGATGGGCGTCTGTCCGGGAGTGATCAATATGATCGTTGTCTGAAGTGTATTGAGTCATAGCCACCTCTGTTCAATGGACAATGGACAATTCAATGGACAATGGACAATGGACAATGGACAATTCAATGGACAATGGACAATGGACAATGGACAATGAGATGCAGGCTGATTGGTGGAGCGGCATTGAGTTGCCGTTGACACAATTGAAGTTGCAGTCGTTTGAAGGGACAGAGGAAACCTAGGTTCGTACCTTTACAATGGCCTCTTATAGACTACAAAATAACAGAATTGTTATCTTGTGTAAAGAGCAATATTATAATTCTTAATTGTCCATTGTCCATTGTCCATTGTCCATTGTCCATTGTCCATTGTCCATTGTCCATTGTCCATTGAAAACATATTCCTCTCTAGACTATCGTATAGTATTAGGGAAGAGATATGGGAGGGAAAACCTATGAGCGACTGGGGACGTCCGCCGCAGAAAAAACAACCCTGGTCCGACTTCAAGATGATTGCCTTATGGGTGTTCATTATTGGAGCCGTCGGATATTTGTTGTTTCCTAATATTCTGAGCTTTCTGACCAATCAAAACACCGACGCGGCGACGACTATGGGAGATGTTGTGCTGCCGGATGCCGCGGACGCTGATGCTGACGCCGCCACAGTTTCTGATGGGCTGACGCTGCCCAGTGTTTTTGACGCTTTGTATCAGGAGTCGGAGATTTCTACCGGTTATTGGATTATGTATGTGGGCGACGGGGAGTTGAAACAGCTGCAGCTAACGGCAAGCGCTTATGATTTTGTTATGTCTGTTTTGGAAAAAGACCTCAGCACCCAGGAATTTGAGGGCAACATTCCGTTGCTGGTGGCGACCAACGGTCAGATCAAGAAATATATGGTCAGCGAACAGATTTTTGATATTATTCACAATTTGACTGATATTGCTGGGCGAGCAGGCAGCATTTGAGAGTTTAGTCAAAAAACGTTTCGTATAGGTCCGCCGGCGGCGGAAAAAATATTGAGGAAGGAGCGCAAATATCCTTTTGGGATATTATAAAGAGGTGGCATAATGCAAAGTGATTCCGAGATGTTACGTCGAGCTCAGGTTTTGCTGACTCTGGATTATTCTTTGAGCCAAGTCCGGGAGATTTTGCTCCATGAAGGGTTTCCTGATCAAGAGGTGCATGATCTTATTGACGCCACAGAAAAATCTATCAAAAATGTGGCGTCGCCTAAGTTCAATGAGGATAAAATTGTCATCGATATCAAGCGCGACGTTTATGACGAGGATTTCGACTCGCCTGATTTGATTATCGACAGATACAGTGGCCGCGTCCAGTTGCTTACGCCCCATCTGCAGGAAACCTGGCGCGTGGCCAACGAGATTCGTAAGAATATTCGCCAACCTGGCTTTTTTTAATACCTGCCGCGCCTATAATGGAGACGCGACGGCATATGACTTAGAAATTGCTTTTCTTAAAATATGTAAACCGGCAGCGGTCTGATTTGGGCTGTTCCGGTTTATTCTTTGTGGGTTCTGATGGCTTGAGGGGGCGCCGCTTCGGAGTCTGCTCGAAGCCCGCGAATGGAGTCCGTCATGTAAGGGGTGCATATTTAAAAAGTGCATGAACTGACGATAAGGATAAGCAGAGCTTTCTGCCGCGGTGTTTTCCCGCAACTCAATGGTGAGTTGGAGGCAGATACCGCGCTGGCCAGTAACAGTG
>Ga0082212_10000692_pt1 | contig 49064 bp, 47 predicted proteins | sample TergutNt197P3_FD_71548 | JGI IMG/M metagenome (GOLD analysis project Ga0082212, IMG submission 71548) | Neocapritermes taracua P3 segment gut microbial communities from Petit-Saut dam, French Guiana - Nt197 P3 | ecosystem: Host-associated > Arthropoda: Insects > Digestive system > Gut ... | reverse complement strand
TTGAGTTGCGGCTATCGTCCCACCTTGGCGTTTCTTGAACCAATTCTTCGAAACCCGTTTCCAAGGCGTCGATGTGCCTCTGGGATTCGTATTCTATGGCTCGCCGTATGGCTTTCAGGGAATTCATGTTCTTCATCTCGGTCCTGGTCCCCAGCCCGGCGCTGCCTTTTTCCCTGACGGAAATGTTGATGTCTGCCCGCATGGACCCCTCCTGCATTTTGCAGTCGGAAACACCTGCGAAGCTGAGGAGGGATTTGAGTTTTTCCAAGTACGCAACCACTTCTTCGGCGCTTCTAAAGTCCGGCATGCTTACGATTTCAACAAGGGGCACGCCCGTCCTGTTGTAGTCAACAAAAGAAGACCCCGTCTTGGCGTCGTGAACCAGCTTGCCTGCGTCTTCCTCTATGTGTATCTGCTTGATCCTTATCCTCCTGTCTCCGGCAGAAGTGCCCACGTCAACATAGCCGTTTGTGCAGACCGGGCTAAAAAGCTGGGTTATCTGGTAGCCGGCAGGCAGGTCCGGGTAATAGTAGTTTTTCTTGTCAAAGGCTGTATGCCTTGAAATTTCGCAGTTTGTGACGAGGCCCGCCATTATGCCCAGTTCGATCGCCCTTTTGTTTGCGACAGGCGGAAGCCCCGGCATCCCCATGCAGGCGGGGCAGACGTGCTCGTTGGCGCCTGCTCCGAATTTAGCGGAACAGGAACAGAACAGTTTTGACTCGGTGGCCAGTTCGACATGCACTTCAAGCCCTATAACAGTTTCGAAAATCATCGGCTCGCCTCCTTTCCCAACTGCTTTTGATAACACCTGCCTGCCCGGAGCAGAATGTTTTCGTCAAAGCGCCTTGCCATGAGCTGCGCCCCCCCTGGCATCGACAAAGCAGGGCACCCCGTGAGGTTTGGAAGAGCTTTGTATTTAAGGCTGTCGTAGGAGCTGCAAAAGTCTGCGTATTTGCCATCTTGGCCCCTTGCCCCCTGCCCTGCCGGAATCATCAAGATGCGGTATTTTTCGAGAGCGGCATCTGCTGCATCCTTGACGAGCCTGCGTGTTTTCTGCGCTTTCTCAAACCAGTCGCCATGCTTTTCCCTCGACAGCACGAGCATCCCGGCCAAGGCGAACAGCTTGGTTTCAAAGGTGAAGCACTCTGTCCTGGTTTTCAGGTACATGTCCTCCAAATTGGAGTATTTTTCCGTGCGGCGCCCGAACTTTACCCCGTCGAACCTGGATATGCTGTTGCTGGTTTCCGCCGCCGATATTATGTAAGCCACCGCCGGCACAAAGCCCAAGAGAGGGAAATCAAAGGCTTCAACTTCAGCGCCACAGGCTGTCAGAGCTTCCGTTGCTTCTGCCATTTCGTCTCCGCACAGGCTGGGAACGCCTATTTTTACGTTGTCGAGACCGTTGTCATCTGCCGAAAAGCAGTATTTTCCAGCATCTGCAAGGGTGCCGTCCTTTTCGTCTGCCCCTGCTATCAGAGACAGGGCGTGAAAACCGTCTGTAACTTCCCTGCACACTATGCCGATGCACTCCATCGAGGGCGCCGTCGAAACCAGCCCGAACCTGGACACCGTCCCGTAGGTGGGCTTTATGAAGAATAATCCAGCCTCAGCGGCTTTTTCCCTAATCGAGCCGTTCATGTCGCACCCGATGCCAACATCCGCTTCCCCTCTTGCCACGCAATCGACGCAGCCGAAGCCTTCCGTCAGGCTGGCTCCGAATTCGTTTGGCTTTGTTTGGACGATGTCTGTTACCCCCGCTTCCGCCAGTCTGCTGATGGCTGCCGAATTGAAGGGGGGGGTGAAATTGCCCAGAATCTTAGACCCAGCAGTTGAAACCCTGCTTTGCATCAAAACATTGTCGTCAACCGCCGCTTTTTTTACGCTCATGCATCCCCCTCCTACTCCAGCGCCATGGGCACTATGAAACAGCCGTCTTCGTGCTCGGGAGCGTTTTGAAGCAGCGTTTCCCTGCCGATCATTTTTTCAGCCTTGTCTTCCCTGAATATGTTCTCAAGCTCAATTCCGTGTATCAGCGGTTTAATGCCTTCTGTATTGACTTGCCTCAGTTTTTCAAAGTCGCAAGCGAGGAATTCCATATATTTTCGAATTTCCCCCCTTTCGCTTTCGGGCAAGCCCAGCTTTGCCATCCGCTCAAGTTCAAGTATGTTTGCGTCTGTTGGCATGCCGCCCTCCTTTCCATTCTGCTGCTTTGCTGCCAGCCCCTACTTAACCCTTATGTGCACCTCGCGGAGCTGCTTCTTCGTCACGGTGTTCGGTGCGTCCAGGAGCAAGTCCTGTGCATTGCTGTTCATCGGGAAAGCGATGACGTCCCTTATGCTGTCTTCCCCTGTAAGGAGCATGACTATCCTGTCCACCCCCGGCGCCATTCCGGCATGGGGCGGGGCACCGTATTGGAACGCCGAATAAAGCGCGCCAAACTTCCCCTTGACGTCTTCCGCGCTGTAGCCGGCTATTTCAAATGCCTTCACCATGATTTCCGGAACGTGGTTCCTGACGGCCCCCGACGAGAGTTCGACTCCGTTGCATACTATGTCGTACTGCCAGGCCAGAATTTCCAGCGGGTCTTTCTCCACAAGCGCTTCCATTTCGCCCTGCGGCATTGAAAACGGGTTGTGAGTGAATTCTATTTCCCCAGTTTCGTCGCTGAGCCCGAACATGGGGAAATCCACCACGAAGCAGAATTTGAACGAATTTTCGTCGATCAGGCCAAGGCGCTTCCCCAGTTCGTCCCTGATTGCCCCTGCCAGCTTGTCAACGGTTTTGAAATGGTCTGATATGAAAAACAGCGTGTCGTTTTCCTTCATGTCCAGAATTTCCACAAGGGTTTGCTGCTTTTCTTCGGACAGGAATTTCACGATCGGCCCCTTGAGCTGCATGCCTTCCGCGACTGAAATGTACCCTAGGCCTTTCATGCCGATGCCGGTGGCAAAGCCAAGCATGTTCTCAAAAAACGATTTGGGCATGGACGCGCAGGCAGGCGCCAGCACACCTCTGACAGGTTTGTTCTTGAAGGGCATGAAATCAACGTCTGAAAAGAAAGCCGACATGTCGCTTATGACGAGGGGGTTCCTCAAGTCCGGCTTGTCTGTGCCGTACTTAAGCATGCTTTCTTCGTAGGGAATCCTTTCGAAGGGGGGCTTTGACACTGCCTTGTCGGAAAAATGGCTGAAGGCGTCGTAAAGAACCTGTTCAGCAACGTCGAACACGTCCTCCTGGGTTGCGAAGCACATCTCAAAATCCAGCTGGTAGAACTCTCCGGGGGAACGGTCCGTCCTTGCGTCCTCGTCCCGGAAGCAGGGCGCTACCTGAAAGTACCTGTCGAACCCGGAAACCATCAGCAGCTGCTTGAAAATCTGAGGGGCTTGGGGAAGGGCGTAGAACATGCCGGGGTGCTTCCTGCTGGGCACGATGTAGTCCCTTGCGCCTTCTGGCGACGAGGATGTCAAAATGGGCGTCTGTATCTCCAAAAACCCTAATTCTGCCATCTTTGACCTGAGCCTGCTTATTACCTTGGAACGAAAGACTATGTTGTCGTGAATCCTTGGGTTCCTCAAGTCGAGGAAGCGGTATTTCAGCCTCACTTCTTCGCGGGTGCCCGTGGACGCGCCGATCTCGAAGGGCAGCTGAGTGATCGATTTGCTCAAAAGCTCCAGCTTTTCAACCTTTACTTCTACGTATCCTGTGCCAATCTTGGGGTTTGTGGTTTCATCGCCCCTTTTCATCAGCACCCCTTCTACGGATACCACGCTTTCTTTTCCAATCCCCTTTATCAGGTCTTCGTCATGGAGCACTGCCTGCGTAACGCCGTAGTGGTCGCGGAGGTCGATGAATATTACGCCCCCATGATTCCTTATTGTGTCAACCCAGCCAGACAATTTGACCCTTTCATTGATGTTTTCCTCTCGAAGCTCTCCGCAATGATGCGTACGGTACTGGTTTTTGTACATTTTCACCTCCGATTTGAATCAATCAACTAAAACAAAACGCCCTGCTTGCTGCCCCTTTCTACAGTTCAAAATGGCCGTATGTCCTCGGGAAGGACACTACGTCGCGGATGTTCGCCATGCCGCTCAAATACATCAGAAGGCGTTCAAAACCCATGCCGAAGCCTGCATGCTTCACACCCCCGAAGCGGCGCAGCTCAAGGTACCATTCGTAGTCCTCCGTTCCCATGTTCATCTCCTCCATCCGCGCGACCAGCTTGTCCAAGCGCTCTTCTCGCTGGCTCCCGCCGATCAGCTCGCCCACTCCGGGCACTAGCATGTCCATGGCTGCAACGGTTTTGCCGTCGTCGTTGCCACGCATGTAGAAGGCTTTAATGTCTTTGGGGTAGTCGATGACGAAAACAGGTTTTTTGAATACTGCTTCAGTTAAATAGCGCTCGTGCTCGGTCTGCAGGTCGATGCCCCAGCTGACGGGGAATTCGAAGCTCCTGTCCGCTTTTTCCAGAATCCCGATGGCTTCTGTGTACGTAAGGCACCCAAAATCCTTGTTCAGTATGCCTTCTAGGCGCTGAAGCAGGCCGTTGTCGACAAAATCGTTGAAGAAGCGCATGTCAGCAGGGATTTTGTCCAAGCAGTAGCTGATGATGCTTTTGGTCATGTCCTCTGCCAGAGCCATGTTGTCGTTTAGATCTGCAAAGGCGATTTCGGGTTCGATCATCCAAAATTCGGCAGCGTGGCGCGCCGTGACCGACTTTTCTGCCCTGAATGTCGGGCCAAAGGTGTAGATGTTGCCGAAGGCCAAAGCGTAGGCTTCGCCTTGGAGCTGGCCGCTGACGGTCAGGTTGGTCTCCCTGCGGAAAAATTCTTGGCTGTAGTCGAACCCGCCTTTTTCCGTGCGCGGGTTTTCCCCCGGCTCAAGCGTAGAAACGCGGAACATCTTGCCCGCGCCTTCGCAGTCGCTGCCGGTAATGATCGGGGTGTGCACGTAGATAAAGCCCCTTTTTGCGAAATAATCGTGGATGCCTTGAGCCAGCACCGACCTGGCTCGGAACACGGCCGAAAAAGTGTTCGTCCTCGGCCGCAGGTGGGATACCGTGCGCAGGTACTCAAAGGTGTGGCGCTTTTTCTGTATGGGGTAGTCTTGGCTGCAGTCCGCTTCGACCACCAAGCTTTCGGCTTTCAGCTCGAAAGGCTGCTTTGCCCCTTCAGTGGCTGCCAAAACCCCGGTTGCGGTGATCCCTGCCGATAGGTTCAGGCTCTCAGCCATGTCCACGTCCTCTACCACTATCTGCAGGTTGCTGAATACGCTGCCGTCGTTCAACTCGATGAAAGCCAAGTTTTTCGATTTCCGCACGGTCCTTATCCAACCCGAAACCTTCAGACGCTGCCCCAGCCACTCTTGGCAGTTCTGGCAGATGTCCTTGACGAGAACCCTTTCCAGGGCGTTTGCTTGATTGTTATCCTGTGACATATAACCTCCTTAAGATATTTTGCTTCATATCGTTTTTGTTGCCGTTATCTCACAGTTTAATCCAAGTTAGCCTGAATTGCAATATTCTGTTCGGTTTTTCACACTATAATTTTGTCCTTGATTTTCTCGAAGGTCTTGCTTCCGATGCCGCTCACATTCATGAGGTCTTCGGCCTTTTTGAACCCGCCGGAGCTTTCGCGGTAGTCGATGATCTTTTGGGCGGTAGCCGGCCCTACCCCGTTTAATGCCTGAAGCTGTTCGGAATTCGCTGTGTTTATGTTGATCATGCTGCCTGATGCGATGCCCGGCTGCTGGCCGGAAACCTCGCTTGTGACGATGCCCACCGCTGCCGGCGAATCGCTTTGCTGTTCTGCTTCTTTCGGGATGTACACTTTGTCGCCGTCCGAAAGCCGCGCAGCCAAATTGACTTCCATAGTGTCTGCGCCGGCTGCCAGCCCGCCAGCCTCCACAACGGCGTCGTTCACCCTGCTTCCTTCTGGCAGGCGCACTATGCCGGGTGCCTTTACGGCGCCTTCGATGTCCACAACAATGAACGCCTCTTTTTCTTCTTCAGCTAAAACGGCAACCTCCTCCTCTGCGGCAGGCCCTGCCGTACTCGCCTCGACCACTGTGATGTCGTTGGTTTTTCCTGAGTTCCCTGTCAGGAAAATTGTCAGCGCTACAACCAACACAAAAACAACGGCGCCTGCTTTCATTGATTTGCTTTTGTTTTCCAGTATGTACGCTTTAATGGTACTGATGTTCATAACCTCTCCTCCTTGTGATATCAGATGAGGAGCCGATAGACGACTGCTCCTCACCTTCTTTGGTTATTATAGCATATCATACCATATAATGTCAATACTGTTTTTTTCAGGATTTAAATTTGACTGCCGTGCCGTAAGCCATGACTTCAGCGGCAGCAGCCATTATGGCTGATGTCGAATACCGAAGGCAGACGATGGCATCGGCACCCATCGATGCCGCTTCCTCAACCATGCGCTTCGTCGCGAGCGCCCGCGCCTCGTTCATCATTTCATTGTAGCCTACAAGCTCGCCTCCGACGATCTGCTTCAAGTTGGCCATGATGTCCTTGCCAATGTGCTTCGACTGGATGGTCCCGCCTTTTGCAATGCCTATGATGGTGTACTCTTTGCCTGGAATAATCTCTGTAGTTGTCATTAACATGTTTTTTTCCTCCTTTTGTAGTTGGTAGTTTGTAGTTTGTAGTTGGTAGTTTTTAGTTTGTAGTTGGTAGTTTTTAGTTGGTAGTGGGGAGTTGGTAGTTGGTAGTTTGTAGTGGGGAGTTGGTAGTTGTTAGTTTGTAGTGGGGAGTTGGTAGTTGGTAGTTGGTAGTTTGTAGTTGGTAGTTAGTAGCCTTCTCTGAGGGCGATGGCTGCTGGGTCTTCTGGCGATTCGACGACGGGGAATTTCGATTTGAGCAGTGCGATGAGTGCTGCGCTTCCTAGCGCAACAAGGCAAATGATGCATTCTGCCGCCCAAGCGTTTAGCCCTTTCGCCATTGCCAGCGGAACAATAAAATCAACGGCAAAATGCATGGCAATAACCAGCAGCGCTCCTTTGAACAGGTCTTTCTTCAAGATGAATAGGGATAAAACCGTGGTCAGAGCCATGTGGAACGCTATGGTGAACACGCGCTCAAGCCCAGCCAGCAGGAACAGGCTTGGCTGGGTCTGGGTCAGCGCTTCTACAGCCGGCTGCAGCTCAGGTGCAGCCGGCAGGGTGCCGGCGTTAATCATAAAACTGAGTATGATGTTGTTGACATAAGTCATGCCGATCAATCCTATGGATTCGGCGGCGCCATGCCCCAAGCCTGCGCCCAAGGCCGTGTCGTAGGACAGGCTTTTATGCAGCAGCCCGCGCAGGACCAGTATGCGCCCTGCAGTCTCAAACAATGCCGCCGTCGAGGCATAGAACGCGCACGAAAGTACGGTGTTCCTGGCGCAGAACGCAACCCACTGCTGGTTCAGCGCCATCAGCTGCAAGACAGGTACCCGAATGAACAACTGAGGGACTACGAACCCCACTGTCCCGGCAAGCACAGCAGCTGTGACCCGCTTTTTCCGCAGAGCAAACACAATCCACAGCGCAATGGGGAACAAAACGGACAAGCCCAGCGTGATGAACATGAACAGCAGCCTGTCTGATGATACAAATGTTGTTTCTGGCATTGACGCCACCTCCTGCTAGCGCAAAAAATACAGCCCTGTCCTCGTGACGTCCATCTCTTCACGTGCGGTGTTTATGCCGGCAAAAGAAGCGAACGCAGGTATCAGCAGTTCAGGGCTTAAATTTGAGCGGTTGCCTGCGTCAACTTTGATATACAGAATAAGGTTATCGTCAACTTTTTCGCCTTGAAGCTCCCTTATCATGCCTTTAATATCTGTCTCTTTTTTCACATCGGCCTTTTTCTGACGCTTCAAAGCCGGAATCGCTTCCTGTTTCATAAAATTCTCGCAAAGCTCGCCAAAATCGCACTCAAACCCGGCATCAAGCGGGATGCGCACCTCATACGATGCAGCGACGGCCCTGGCTGCAAGGCTCTTGCCTTCTGCCGCCCTCCCGCATCCCAAGAGCTTGATCCCTTCCGGCACCGCTTGGCGCATCTTGTCCAGTATTTCCGCAGGCTTCATGTCCTCTGAAATTTCAAATTCCAACAGCTCGCACGTTGAAGAGTAACCCAAAGGCAGCGGCTGCGCCAAACTGAGCCTCGGGTGGGGGTTGAACCCTTGGGAGTGGGTTAGCCTGATTCCGGCCCGTTTGAAAGCGCTCTTGAAGAGCCGCACCATGTCTAGGTGCGATATGTACTTAAGGTATCCGCCCTTCGCGAGCTTTATTACGTATTTATTCCGCATTGTCTGCACCCCTGCCTGCAATCTTCCGTTGTTTCGGCTGATTTCGACTTCTCATTTTCCGTGATGAGGTATTCCTTTGAAACTAGGCAGTCTATGACGTCCCAAGGCAGTGCCTCGTCATACTTGCGTTTTCTTGACGCGTAATAGCCCATGCTGACCCCCGCTTCCTCAAACGCCTCTTTCCAGAGGCTGTAATTGAAATGCTCCGACCATGCGTCAAATCTGCAGCCTTTTTCCCACGCATTCACCAGCGCCGCCGTCACCCTGCGGTCGCCCCTTGCAAGAGCTGCCTCGACAACGCTCATGCAGCTGTCGTGGTAACTGAACGAAACGCCCTTAATCTTCAGTTTTTCTTTCAAGTAGTCGTGCTTGCTGACAAAGTCTTCGTATGCGTCCTGAGCCTCCCACTGGAAAGGCGTGTGGGCCTTGGGGACGAAATTGGAAACGCTCACTGTAAGTTTCATGCGGCCTTTGCGGCAGGCCTCCATTATCCTTCTGGCTATTTCGGCAATACCGTCAAGGTCTTCGTAGGTTTCGGTGGGAAGGCCAACCATGAAGTACAGCTTTACCGTCCCCCAGCCCAGCTCAGCCGCTTGGCTGACGGAACCAAATATGCTTTCCTCCGTGATGTTCTTGTTGATGACGTCCCTGAGCCTCTGAGTGCCCGCCTCAGGGGCGAAGGTAAGCCCTGACTTCTTGTACCCTCCGATCTCGCCAAGGGCCTTGAAAGAGAAAGAATCGAGCCTCAGCGAAGGCAGCGAAAGCGATACGTTGTTTTCCTTGCACATTGCCATAAGGCGGGTTGCAAGCGGCTCAAATTCCGAATGATCGCTTGTGGAAAGCGACAGCAGCGAAAGCTCTTCGTGCCCGGTAGCCTTGAGCTGCCTTTCAGCTGACCCAATTATGCTGTCTGAGGACCTTTCGCGCACTGGCCTGTATATCATGCCTGCTTGGCAGAACCGGCACCCCCTCGTGCAGCCCCGGAACGTTTCCACAACCGCCCTGTCGTGCACGGTTTCAATCAACGGCACAATGCATTTTTCCGGTGGAACTGTGCTGTTCAAGTCCCAAAGGACGCTTTTTTTCACTCTGTCTGCCGCCCCATCGAAAAGCTTTTTCACCCCGCCGATTTCTCCGGTCTCCAAATAACACGGCTCGTAGAAGCTCGGGACGTAGACGCCCTCCGTTCGGCATGCCGCCTCAAGGAAGCTTGCTTTGCCTTCGCCCGACGCTTTCCAGCTCTCGTACAGGCCGCACAGCTTGACAACTGCTTCTTCGCCGTCCCCTATCAAAAATGCGTCAAAAATGCCTGCTACAGGCTCTGGGTTGAAAGCGCACGGCCCCCCTCCGACAACGAAAGGCATTCCCTCGCCCCTGTCCTTGGCGAAAACAGGGATTCCTGCAAGGGACAGCATGTTCAGGACGTTAGTGTAAGAAAGCTCGTACTGGAGCGTAAAGCCCAAAATGTCCAGCTCTCTGACGGGGGTCTTGGTTTCAAGGGTGAAAAGAGGCACCCCTCGTTCCCTCATCAAGGATTCCATGTCAGGCGCCGGAGCGAACACCCTCTCGCAGTAGGTCCCATCCCTCTCGTTTAAAACGCTGTACAAAACCTGGAGCCCTAGGTACGACATGCCTATTTCGTACATGTCGGGAAAAGCGAACCCGAACCGCAAGCTGCAGTTGCCGGGGTCCTTCTGCACCTCGTTGACTTCCCCGCCTGTATAACGGGCTGGTTTTTCAACTCTTTTCAGTAGTTTTTCAAATTCGTACTCAATGTTCATCTGCGGCCTTCCTGCTATTCCCTTCGAGCATAAGCTCATCAATGGAAACGCCAATAACTTCTTCGATGTTCCTAGCCAGCGCGCTGTTCACTTTTTTGCTTTCGCTAATCATTTTTTCAATCCGCTCGCCGCCGCCGGCTTTTTTTATCACGTAATCCATCCTAGCGTCAAAGCCCACGTACCTGTCCTCAAGGACTATCCTGTCGCCGAGGCACACCAGGTCCAGCTCTCTCAGCTTCGCCGGATCCGGGTCGAAAGAATGGTTCATGTGCCTCCTGATTATTTCTGCCTCCTTCGCGAAGCCGAGCCTTCTGGCGTATTCCGCCCCTGACACCCAGTGCTCGGTTTCGGCCCTCGCAACGTCGTGCAGCAAGCCGGCTGACTGCACCAGCGCCAAGTCGAAAACGAACCCTTTTTCCACAAGCGCCCGCGCAATCGCCAGTGCTGCGTCCGCAACGGCTATGCAGTGCCTGACTACATGGGCAGGGGTTCCGTAGTTTTTCAGCAATTCCAAGCATTCTTCCCTTCCCGGGTGCCTGTCCTCCATACCAAATCCCACCTTTCAGCAAATATTATATCACATTTTGTTCAACTAGTGGCAGTTTTTGCACAAAGCCATATTTTTCCATAATATATAATTTGACTAAAGATATTGTTTAATGGTATATTTAATAATATATTCAAAGGAGGCGCTAATAGTGAGCTACGCCGAAATGCTGTGCGACATGATAGACAGAAGCAAATTGTCGCTGAGGCAGATAACAAAACGCTGTGCGGATTTTGGGCTGAGCATAACGCCGTCGTACGTTTCTCAGCTGAAGAACGGGAAGCTTCCCCCGCCTTCGCCTGAAGTATCAATGATCCTTGCCAAGGCCTGCGAATCAAAGGAACAGTCGAAGCTTATTTTCCAAGGGTATCTCGAAAAGGCGCCGGACGTGATAAAGGAATACATGTTTGCGTCGTCAAACCTGAACAAAATCATGCTTGAGACCTTGTACAAGGCGCAGGAAAGCAACGTGTCAGATAGCGCTTTGGCGTACCTGCGGGAAATGGACGTGCTGACCGCAATTGAAATGTCCAGCAAATACATGAAGGACGGCGGTGCAGAAATCGAAAACGACCTCGCAAAGCGGATAACCCTCGAAAGCGGCGGCATTGTAAAAGATAACGACAGCGAAATCATGACGGTGTTCCTCGGCGACAACGCCATGGCGCCTACAATCCCCATCCATTCGTTCCTGTACATTATAAGGACAAGGACAGACCTGCTGAAAGACCGCGACATCATCGCGTTTTACCCTGGGAACAGGAAAATCCTGATCTTGAGGAGGATGTACCTCGTGAAAGAAAAAATTCTGCTGATCCCCGATGACAGAACCTCGGAAATCCTGATACTGGATTCCTTTGACGAAATCGACTATGTGGGCAAAGTGGCCTCGTTTAAAGTCGACCTTTAGTCTTCGGTGTACCTTTAGTCTTCGGTGTACTCGAATTCAAAGTCCTTAATCCTCACCGTGCCCCCTTCTTTGAGGCCAATGCTTTTCAGGTTTTCAAGGGCGCCGCTTTTTTCGATGTACTTGTAGAGGTACCTGAGCGAGCCTGTGTCATTGAAATTAGTGGAATTGAATATCTTCTCAAGCTGCCTGCCCTCCAGTACGAAAACCCCATTGTCTACGGAAGCGCGAACTTGGCGGTAACCCTCGTCGTATTCGTTGCTGTCAATGTCGGGACAGTCGTATGTTTCATCACTCTTAACAGCCTGCAGCCTGTCGAGCTGCGTCGCCGCTTCTGCCAGAAGCTCGTGGACGCCTATGTTCAGTTGGGCTGAAACTGGGAAGATTTTTAAACCCCTTTCTTCAACGTGGGTTTTCAGCCTAGCGTACTTATCGTCTTCTTCACCTATTAGGTCGATTTTGTTTGCTGCGACGACTTGGTGTTTTTTCGACAGGTTTTCACTGTACAGCTTTAGCTCTTTGTTGATTTTCTCAAAATCGCCGATAGGGTCCCTCCCCTCTGTCGCTGCTGCGTCCACAACGTGAATGAGCAGCTTCGTCCGTTCGACGTGCTTCAGGAACTCATGGCCAAGCCCTGCACCCTCATTGGCGCCTTCTATAATCCCCGCGATGTCTGCCATCACGAAGCTTGTGTCAAATATCTGCACTACCCCTAGGTTGGGCACGATCGTAGTGAAATGATATGCGGCGATCTTTGGCTTGGCGCTGGTGCAAACCGACAACAACGATGATTTTCCCGCGTTGGGGAAACCAACCAGCCCCACGTCGGCAATAAGCTTGAGCTCCAGCAAAACTGTGCGCTCTTTTGGAAAGCCTCCTGCCTCGGCAAAGTTTGGCGCCTGCCTGACTGCTGTCTTGAAATTGACGTTGCCCTTTCCCCCCTTTCCCCCCTTTGCAGCGACGAACCTGTCTCCGCTGTTCACAAGGTCTTTCATCAGGTACCCCGTCGCTTCGTCAAAGACCATCGTGCCGGGGGGGACGTTGATGACTAAGTTTTCTCCGTTTTTTCCGAACCTCTTTTTCCTCATGCCGTTTTGCCCGTTTTCCGCTTCGTATTTTTTCTTGTACCGGAAATCCATGAGCGTCCGCAAATTGCCGTCGGCAACAAAGACTATGTCGCCGCCTTTGCCGCCGTCGCCGCCGTCAGGCCCGCCTTCCGGCACGTAGGGCTCCCTCCTGAACGAAACACAGCCGTCGCCGCCCTTTCCTGATTTTATCGATATTTTGGCTCTGTCAACAAACATGCTCAATTCCTTTCTTTGGGTGAAATCCTACCCTTGTTGTCAAAGAAAAAACCCCTATTTCATAGGGGTCATAAAGCCGGTAATTCTAAGCTTCCTTAGTGTATACGCTGACTTGCTTCCTTTTTTTGTCATATCGTTCAAATTTGACGTTTCCATCAACTTTCGCAAACAGCGTATCGTCTCCGCCTCTGCCGACGTTGTTGCCGGGATGGAACTTGGTCCCCCTCTGCCTGACCAGAATGCTTCCTGCACTCACATACTGGCCGTCGCTTCTTTTTACGCCAAGCCGTTTGGATTCGCTGTCCCGGCCGTTTTTCGAACTGCCGACCCCTTTTTTGCTTGCCATGGAAAAACACCTCCCTGCTGCACGTTGCAGCCTTGTTCAAATCGCGCTATTCTTCTTCGGTTTTCACTTCTTCAACGGCTGCCTTTTTTGCAGTGGCCTTTTTCGCCGCCGGCTTTGCCGCAGCATCCGGCTCGCTTTCGCCGGCCTGCTTTTCATCTGCTGCTTTCTTGGCTGGCTTCTTCTTTGCTGCCGGTTTTTTTTCAGCTGTTGCCTCTGCCGCCAAAGCATCTTCATGAGTTTCAGCTTCGGCTGCCGCTTGGCTTGTCATCGCCGGAGCGGCATCTGCAGCTTTCGCATCCAAGCCTGCCGGGGTTTCTTCTTCCGCTGGTTCAGCTTTTTTCGCTGTATACGTCCCATCCGGCGAAACGGCGTCAATCTGAACCATAGTGTAGGGCTGCCTGTGCCCTTGTTTCTTTCTGTAGTCCTTTTTGGCTTTGTACTTGAAGATGATTGCCTTCTTTCCTTTGCCGTTTTCAAGGACGCTTCCAAACACTCTTGCTGCATCAAGGTAGGGTGTCCCCGCCTGGATGTCTCCGCCGTCCCCGATCAGCATCACTTTGTCGAACTCGACCGTTGAGCCGACTTCGGCGTTCAGTTTTTCGACCGTAATCACGTCGCTTTCGGAAACTCTGTATTGTTTCCCTCCGGTTTTGATCACCGCATACATATTGTTTCTATTACCTCCTCTGTCCAGCCTCGCCAAAACAAGGCAGCTTGCGCATTTTCATAACCTTTTTTGAGCGGCTTACAATCGTTAATAATAGCATATGCATCGATGTATGTCAAGCATTTTTTCTCGGTTTTCTCGGTTTCTCAGTTGGGGCTGGCAATTGCCAGCAGGACTATCCTCGCGTCGTCGAATTCATACGAGCAGGTCGAAAGCGTCACTACGTTGCCTTGGGTTTGAGGTTCTCTGTAATTTCGCGAGTTTTGCTTCACATATTCGAAGAACCTGTTTTTATCCATGTCTGTGCTGTACACAATCTCGTCGTCTGCCCGTATGACCATGTAGGCGAAAAACTCCAAAGAATACGTGTTGTCTTTCAGGTATGCCGTCCCTGTTGGGTTTGATTTGAAAAACCATTCATCCGCAAAGAAGATCAAGCTGCCGAACATGCTGTTGTTTTTCATGTAATGGCCATAGATAATCGTGTTGAAACTGGTAAAATCTTCTTTGTTGCGGTAGTCCATGAAGATGCTCCCTGCTGCCGCGTATTTGCCGTGCAAGTCCCGACGCAGGTAGTAATTGTTGTCGGCTGCTTGGACAAAGGGGTAATCTATCTGGGTCTCCGGTATTTTCAGCCAGCCGGCTATGTCGCTGTTCACGTCGCCCTGCATGTCGGCAATCCATTGGTTGCCCTTGGGCGTTTCATCATTCAAGGCAGGCTCTGCCTCGGCAGCCTCTACTTCGGGAAGGAACTTCGCCATTTCATCCTTTATCTGCGCTTCTTTGGCGTATTGATCGGTTATTTTCCAAAGCTGATGCCCGCAAAGGCAGATAACCAGCGTAAGCGCGGTTATTAAAAGCATTCTGGTTATCTTCATCAATTTCGTTTCCTCCTTTGGTTAGGCCGGCTGCTGCTGCTTGGCGTAAGTGTTGAATTTTTTTCGGCGCATGGCCTCTTCCAGCATCCCGCGGATGCAGAATGACAGGACTACGCATAGCCCAAACATGATAAACACTAGATATATGTTGGCTCTTAGATATGATATGGCCGCCCCTACTCCCGGCAAGGAAAGCGTTACTTTGCCAACTACGTTTGCTGCATGGACGATGTCGTTGTCAGGGTTCTCGTTGTTTACGCCTTTTGTTATGAACCCTCTGGCGCCGCTGTCTTGGTAATTCTCCTGTATGCCGATAATCTTGTGGGTCACTGATGTGCTTTGGTCGCGCAGATAGGTTATGTTGTCCCCTATCTGAAGGTCTTGCGGGTCTGTTTTGTGCACCAATATAAATGAGCCTTTTGGGATTTCGTCTTGCATGCTGGAAGTCAAGACTGTGAAGTAGGAATACCCCATTATCATTTTGGGTGCGCCTACGCCGCCTCCTGAAAATATCGCGGTAACCAGTATCACGCAAATCGCCACATAAAATATCAAATCTGATATTGAAGCAAGCACGCCTGCTTTTTTCTTTGTAGGCTTCGGCGCTTTCAGCTTAGCAAGCGATTCGAGAATCTGCGCCTTTTTAGGCATGGCTGCACGAACCGGCGCTTCCCGGGCAGGCACGGCTGTTCTAACCGGCGCTTCCTGAGCAGGCATGGCTGCACGAACCGGCGCTGCCACTGGCGTGGGTTTCATCGGCACCGCTTCGTCGGCCAATATGGCAAGTTTTGCCACTAAAGAAGTATTTGCCTGTGCAAAAAGCTGCGAAGTCTCATCTGCCCTTGCAGGTGCCACAGCCATAGCCGCTGCCGCTGGCATTGCCGGCGCCGCTGGTATTGCTGTCCATGTTGGCGGTGTCTGCATATTTGGTTCTTCCTGCCCATACAAGACTTTTTCATAATAGTCAAATTTGGAAATTATGAAATCCCTGTTGAATTCTGCTGTTGTCATCAAAGTCACTTCATGGCCCTCCTTTCTTTTTTATTACCTTAATCATAAATGATAAAGCAGCTTGAATGTCAATACCTTTTCATAAAAAATAATAATTTTTTAACCTTTTTTGTAACAGTTCCCCAAAGTGTTAGAGTTTAGCCATTCAAAACGGTTTTTTTTATACCTGTTTCGTAGAATTTCTTAATCTGGCTGATGCAGCTCCATCAAAAAAGCCCCTGTTGGCCGTGCAAACCTTAGAGGGGCTTTAATGTTGCTGGCAGAGTCCCCAAAGCACTAATGCTTCATCAATTCTTTGAGGCTGCCGAGCAGGTCGCCATTGCCGACTGAAATATTGCCAACTTTGTCGCAGATCTTCTCTAAATACTCAAGCTCTTTCAATTTGTAGAGCGTAGAATTCTCCTCCATGAGCTTAGCCGTGTTGAGGAGGCTTCTCGTGGAAGCGACTTCTTCCCTTCTCGAAATGACGTTCGCTTGGGCGTTTTTCTCAGCGATCAATACAGTGTTCATGATGTCGCGGATTTCCCCAGGCAGAATTATGTCCTTGAGCCCTGCATCTATAAATTCAACAAAAAGTCCGCTTTGCTTTTCCCTCAATTTTTCAAGGACAATGCCTGCAATGCTGTCCTTTTGCTCTAAAAGTTCGTCGAACTTCAGGCGCCCGACGTATTCCCTTAGCGCGAGCTGCGTAGTGACGTATGTCTGATCCTTGTAGTCTTTCAGCAAAGTACAGATGCGCACAGCGTCTGTTATCCTGTACTTGCATACGAAATTCAGCCTCAGAGTCACCTTGTCGGCGGTCAGTATTTCCTGACTGCTGACGTCAAGTTGCTGGGTGCGCAAATCAACGAGCTGGCAAAACACTTTTACCGAGCCGTTCCAAAAATAATAGCTCCCGCTTTCAAGCTGCCGCTGAAATTTGCTGTCAAAGAACAGAAGGCCTGTTTCCCCTTCCGGCACTTCGATTTTGCTGTATAGCCTCAGTGGGACGACTGACATCATTTCCTTTGGCAGCTCAACCTGTGGCTTGCTGACATCAAGCAGCTGGAACGTGTGTTTGTGAAACACGTTCCAGAAGTAATGCGCGCCGGGCCCCAGGGCTTCTGCAACCCTGCCATCTTCAAAATGCAGTGCGCAATGAACGTCAGGCACCTCAATTTTAGTTATGCTGGATGAGAATTTCTCGTCGCGGAGCAGGACATTGATGTCGATGCCCTTGACAGTTGCCTCCTTGGATATTTCCGTTTTTAGACATGTTTCGCCAAACAGAGAACTGACTCTGTGCTTGCCTGGCTCGACCATCCGCAGGAACCTGCCATTTTTGAAGATGAAACCTCTTTCATTTTCGTTTATAACAACTTTCATTTCTTACACCTCGTTTTTTTCGGAATCCGCGAAAGCGCCCGCGCAGGGCTCGGGGGCACGGCTTTTGAGCAGCCTCGGAACGCTCCCGGGGCCCACCAAAACACTTTAGGGGGATGGGGTGCGCGCCTTGCTGCGGTATCCAAGCTGCGGCAAGCCCGGTGCTGCGCTGGTGCATGGCGACGCCATGCACCGGGGCGGTTCCGCTTTTTCCAATCAGTTTTTCGTATACAAGATCCCTCAGTCTTGCGCCTTAACCACTTGGCAAACTTCGCAAAACGAAGTATGGGATTCGAACCCATGAATACATTCTGTACGCTCTACCACTGAGCTAACTTCAAGAGAAGTGAAGGAGTCGAACCTTCGCATTACAGTTAGGGGGTGCGCCGACGCCGGCACATCCCAAATCCGCTGCACCCGGCATACCGAGGGACAAAGTCCGGCGGCACCGCACGGGGAGAAAACCCGTTGCATAGGGCATGGTGGATATATTAAGGCTCTCGCCGAAATACCTTTGCTGTCATATTAACAAATACCTTGCCTACTCAATGATTACCCCGTCTTCGTCCACTACAGGGCCTTTGTTTTTTATCCTGGACAGCAGCTCCTTTTCTATCTTGGCGAAGACGTCTTTGTTCTCAGTAAGGAAATTCTTCACGTTCTCGCGGCCCTGCCCGATCCGGTTCCCGTCGTAGCTGTACCATGAGCCTGCTTTATCAATGATCTTTGAGTCGACTGCGCAGTCTAGGATGTCTCCTTCCTTGGAAATGCCTGTCCCGTACATGATGTCGAACTCGGCCTGCTTGAAGGGTGGAGCCAGCTTGTTCTTCACGACCTTGACTTTCGTCCTGCTTCCCAATATCTCGTCGCCGGATTTGATGTTCTCCGACTTCCTGACTTCAAGCCTCATGCTTGAGTAAAACTTCAGCGCCCTTCCGCCGGTGGTAACCTCGGGGTTCCCGTACACTACCCCGACTTTTTCACGCAGCTGATTGATGAATATGACGCAGGTGTTTGATTTGTTGATGGCCCCTGCCAGTTTGCGCAGAGCCTGAGACATCAGCCTTGCATGCAAGCCAACATGGCTGTCGCCCATGTCCCCCATGATTTCCGCCTTCGGCACAAGGGCAGCGACGGAGTCGATCACTATGAGGTCCAGCGCTCCGCTCCTCACGAGCATTTCGCATATCTCAAGGGCTTGTTCACCTGTGTCCGGCTGCGAAACGAGAAGCTCGTCCACGTCTACCCCGAGGTTTTTCGAATACTCGGGGTCCAGCGCATGCTCTGCGTCTATGAACGCGGCTTTCCCGCCTTCTTTCTGTGCCTGTGCTATGATGTGCAGGGTAAGGGTTGTCTTGCCTGAGGATTCGGGGCCGAAGACCTCTATTATCCTGCCACGTGCGACGCCTCCTATCCCTGTAGCGATGTCAAGGCTGATGGATCCCGTCTGAATCGCCTGAATGTTCGCCATCGCTCCTTCGTCGCCCAGCCGCATGATGGCGCCTCTGCCGTATTGCTTCTGAATCTGGCTGAGCGCTGCCTCAAGGGCTTTTTCTTTTTCGTCTTTGTTTGTGCTCATTTATTGTCCTCCATTTACGAACAATTGTTCTTTATTTATACTACCACACATATTTTAAAAGGTCAAGCATTATTTATCATGGTAATATATGGTATATTATACAATAAATGCACTTTGTTGTCAACAGCATAATTGACGCTTTGCATGCTTTTGTCTAAGAAATAACCCTGTACACCATGTTCATCATGTAAAGCATGAAGTAATTCCTGTTCACGTTCCTGTCAACGTTCCGGTGGCGGACTTCCCGAAGCTCTTCCTTTTCGTCGAATATCACGCAGGTGCAGAACGTCCCTGCCGGCTTTTCCGCAGAACCGCCGCCGGGGCCTGCTATCCCAGTAATTGACACGCAAAGCCTGCTGCCGGTCTTCGCTTTCAGACCCCGTGCCATTTCTGCTGCCGTTTCCACGCTTACGGCGCCGTATTTTTCCAGTGTGCTTTCTTTTACCCCGAGTTCGTCTGTCTTTGAGCGGTTGCTGTATGTAACGATCCCCCGGTCGAAAACTGCAGACACGCCGGGCGTTTTCGTCAGCATTTCCGCAAACAGCCCGCCGGTGCACGATTCCGCGCATGATATTGATATGTTTTCTTCAATCAGCTTCCGCGCCACCGCCTCGCACAGATCCTCGTTGTCGCAGCTGTAGACGTAACCGCCAACGCGCTCCTTCACCAGTTCCACCATGTCGTCCACAGCTTGGCTGGCCTCTTCTGCCGTAGCCCTTTTTGACGCTACCCGAAGCGCACATTCACCGTCTTTTGCGTAGGTGGCAAGGGTTGGGTCCGTCTGGCCGTCAATCAGGTCGAGGACCGCAGTCTCGAGGGACGATTCGCCTATGCCGAAGGTCCTTATCATCCTGTAGCGGATCTTGCCGTCGGACCTTGACTCAAGGTAAGGTTTTGCCTGGCGCTCAAACATCATCTTCATTTCACGGGGCGGGCCGGGTAGGCAGATGGCTGTCCTGCCGCCGTCCTCAAGGGCGAAACCCGGTGCTGTTCCTGCGTCGTTGTAGAATATTTCTGCCCGGGACGGGAGGTACGCCTGCTTTTCGTTGTTTGCGCTCATCTCCCGGTTCATTTTCGCAAAAGCCTTCTTTATCCTGTTTAAAGCTTCGCTGTCCAAGATGGTTTCGTCGCCTAATGCAGCCGTTACGGTTTCCTTTGTCAGGTCGTCCTGCGTCGGCCCGAGGCCTCCCGTGGTGACTACCAGGCTGCAGTCCTCATATGCGGTTTCTATCATTTTCCTGAGCCTTGCGGGATTGTCCCCCACTGTAAAATGGTACATCACGTCAAAACCCAGCGTGTTGAGCTGCTGCGACAGGTAGACCGAGTTCGTGTTCGTTATCTGCCCAAAGAGGAGTTCCGTACCTACGCTTATAATTGCTGCTTTCATTATTCAATTCCTTTACTATCCATTAAAAACTATGAGAAGGCTTCCTTGTTTTTTACGATGTATTCAACACCCGAAACCACAGTCATCGCAACCGCCGCCCAGAGCATTATGTCAGCGAACGGCAGCCCGATCAGGCTAAAGGGCCAGTTGCGGAGCAGCAGGGCTGTAATCGCGACCATCTGCAGTATGGTCTTTACCTTGCCTGTTGTACCGGCAGCAATCACTGCCCCCCCGGCAGCGGCAACTGAACGTAATCCTGTTACGGTAAACTCCCTTGCCAGCACAACAATCGCCATCCATCCAGGCACGTCGCCAAGCTGGACTAGGCAGACCAAAGCGGACATTACAAGCAGCTTGTCCGCAAGGGGATCCATTATCTTCCCGAAATTTGTGACTAGGTTCATTTTTCTGGCGATCATGCCGTCAAGCATGTCAGTAAGCGAAGCAAGGACGAATATGGCGGCAGAAGCGTAATAGTGCCCGAGCATCAGAACCGCTATGAATGCCGGAACGGCAAGCACCCTGCCTATCGTGAGCTTGTTTGGCAAATTCATCCCCGCACCTCCCTGCCGATTACGTCGTAGTCGAAAGCATCAGTGACTTCAACATTGACGATGTCCCCTGGCCTGCACTCCCTGTCCGAAGAGAAAATGACGGAATTGTCTATTTCCGGGGCGTCGTACCTGCTTCTGCCAAAGCAGGCGCCTTCGCTGTCGGTGCCTTCGACAATCGTTTCAAAAACTTTGCCTATTTTCTCCGTGTTTTGTTCAAGGGATATTTCGAGCTGCTTAAGCATTATCGCATTTTTTCGCGACTCCTTCACGTCAGCCCTGACCTGCGGCTTCATTTTCGCGGCAGGCGTCCCTTCTTCCTTTGAATAGGTAAACACCCCGAGCCGTTCAAACCGCATTTGTTCGACAAATTCAAAAAGTTCAGCAAACTCCTTTTGGCCCTCGCCCGGCAGGCCGGTTATTACAGTGGACCTTATGTGGATGTCAGGCATGGCTTTCCTGAGCTTTTCCACTGTGGACGTTATGCTGGCTTTAGTTGAACGCCTGTTCATGGCACTCAGTATTTTGTCGCTGCAGTGCTGCACCGGGATGTCGATGTATTTGCATATCTTCTCTTCTGATTTCATCGTTTCAACCAGCTCGTCGGTAACCCTGTCCTCGTAGCAGTACATGAGCCTGACCCAGTGAATGCCGTCTATCCTGCAAATGCCCCTGAGAAGCCCTGGGAGTTCGAGCCTGCCGTATATGTCGGCACCGTAAGCCGTTACGTCCTGAGCCACCAGTATCAGCTCTTTGCACCCGTTTTCGGCCAGCCACGCCGCTTCATGCAGAATGTTTTCTTTTTTCCTGCTCCGGCAGCCCCCTCTGATAGAGGGTATGACGCAGTAGGCACAGGCGTTGTCGCAGCCCTCTGCTATTTTTACGGCAGCACTGAAAGGCTTCCCAAAACACCTGCTGCGGGGCATTTCAGCGTATTCCTTTTCCCACTCCGAAAAAAACTTCGCTCTCTTGCCGCTGTAGCTTTCTATGATCCCCGGCAGTGCGGGGTAGTCGTTGACCCCGATGAACACGTCGACTTCAGGCATCTGCCTGTACAGCTTTTCCCGGTACCTCTCCGGCAAACAGCCTGAGACTATCAAAAGCGCCCCTTCGGCTTTGGCCTGCGCCATTTCGAATATCTTTGCTATTGACTCCCGCTTCGCGTCGTCGATGAAGCCGCAGGTGTTGACCAGCACCGCACCGGCGCCCGCAGCATTGCCTGTGACCCGGTGCCCGGCGCGCTCAAGCAAGCCGGCTGCTGCTTCCGAATCGCACATGTTTTTCGGGCACCCCAGTGTTTCGATGTATACGTCCACTATTCAAGCCCTTTCTTCTCGTTTCCGGCCTCGTAAAGCTCTTCCTCGGTCATCAGCACCTGCCTGGGCTTGCTCCCGTCGGCCCTGCTTATAATCCCCTTCGCTTCCATTATTTCAATTATCCTGGCAGCTCTGTTGTACCCTATGCGGAAGCGCCTTTGCAGCCCTGAAGCCGATGCCTGCTTGGTCTTTACGACTGTTTCTATCGCTTCGTCCAGGAGCTCGTCGCCGCCTTGGCTGCCCTCTGCGTCCCCTTTTTCTATCGTGTGGATCACGTCGTCCGCGTACTCGACCTCCTTGGACTGGGATTTCACGAATTCGATGACCCTGTGCACTTCGCTGTCGGATATGAACGTGCCCTGCACCCTGACAGGTTTTGGGATGCCAATCGGGTTGAACAGCATGTCGCCTTTGCCAACGAGCTTCTCTGCCCCGGACATGTCCAGAATCGTCCTGGAATCGAACTGGGATGAAACGGCGAAGGCTATCCTTGACGGGATGTTGGCTTTTATAACCCCGGTTATTATGTCTACGGAAGGCCTTTGGGTGGCGACGATCAAGTGCATGCCCGCCGCCCGCGCCATCTGCGCCAGCCTGCATATGGATTCTTCGACTTGGGACGGCGCAGCCATCATAAGGTCCGCGAGCTCGTCGATAATGATGACAATCTGAGGGAGCACCATGTCGTTTTCGTTTCGTTTCCTGACTGAGCCGTTGTATGAATCCAGGTCGCGCACGCCTTCTTCAGCAAATTTCTTGTACCTGTCGGTCATCTCGGAAACGGCCCAGCCCAGTGCCGCAGCAGCTTTCGGCGGCTCCGTCACAACAGGGATCAAGAGGTGCGGGATGCCGTTGTAGTTCCTCAGCTCGACGACTTTCGGGTCGATCAGGACCAGCTTGACTTCCTCGGGAAGCGCCTTGTACAGGATGCTTATGATGATGCTGTTGATGCAAACGCTCTTGCCCGAGCCCGTGGCGCCGGCAATCAGCATGTGGGGCATCTCTTTCAGGTCGGCGACTATGGAGTTGCCTGAGATGTCCTTGCCGATGGCAAAAGCGATCTTCGACTTCGAGTCCTTGAATTCCTTTGACGCCAGTATGTCCCTGAGCGTGACCATCGTCACCTTGTCGTTTTCGACTTCGATGCCTACGGCAGCCTTGCCGGGGATGGGTGCCTCGATCCTGATGCTCCTTGCTTCGAGGTTCAGCGCAATGTCGTCTGCCAGCCTTACGATGCTGTTCACCTTGACGCCTGTGTTTGGCTGGATTTCGTACCTTGTTACCGCCGGGCCTTGGGTGACCCTGAGCACTTTGGCGTCGACGTGAAAATTGCTTAGCGTCTCTTCCAGCTTGCCCGCCTTCGCCATGAGGCCCGCGTCTGAGTTGAGCCTGCTCCCGTCGATGCCCTTGTTCAGGAACTCAATGGACGGCAGCTGGTACTTCGCTGTTGCCGGCTTGCTGAGCTTTGCGCCGCCGGCGATCGGGGGTTTTGCCTCCGCAGCCTCTTCGGCTTTACTGAATTCTTCAACGGCTCTGTTGGCTGCTTCCGTTTTTTCAAACAGGTTGTCGTCGCTCATGTAATCCATTATTTTCATCTGGTTCACAGACATTCCGCCGTAAAGCTCGTCGAAAGGGCTTTTCCTTGGAGCGCCGTTTTCTGCCGCAGCCTCTTCCGGCTCCGCCGGCAGAGGCTGCTCAGGGCGCCCCGCCCCGGCAAGCGGCGGGGCGGCAGGCGGCTTTGCGGCAGGCGGCTTTGCGGCAGCCGCCGAGCCCTCCGCCGGTTCTTCCCATGCCTCGCCCGCCTTCTTTTCCCTCCTTTCGGCCCTCTTCAGCTTAAGGCTGTCCAAGAATTGGGATATGGGCGTGTTGATCACCAGAAGCAGCGATGCCAGGATGACAACGAAGGAGAATATGAAAAGGCCTGATTTGCCTGTCAGTTTCACTAAAACGTTACCCGCATAGGTGCCGAAAACCCCTCCGCCTGAAAGCTTCACGCCAGCGTTGAAAATGCCGGCAAAGCTGTAATTCAAGCCCTCTGGGTCGATGAACCTGCTCGAGTTGATGATTGTAAGCATCAAGAAAATCAGCGCGAGGAATGCAGCTGAGCGCCCACCGACGTGGGCAGCCTTTTTGGCGAACAGCAGCATCCCGTACAGTATCAAATAGTACGGCAGGACATAAGCCATAAACCCAAAGACCCCGAAAAACAGCGTGGCTATGGCGCCGCCAAGCTTCCCGGCGGCGCTGGTCTGAAGCGCGATGATGAGGAAGGCACCCAGAGCCATGATGACGATGGCCCAGATTTCGTCCTTCACACGGGACGCGACAGTCCCACCGGCCTTTTTCTTGCCGACAGCTTTGTCGGTTTTGCCGGTATTATTGCTTTTTTTCTTTTTTTCAGCCATGCCAGCAGCCACCCGCCTTTCTACGCCAAAATGAACGCGTACGCCAAAACAGCAGCACCCAATGCCCACGTATAAATGGAAAAGCCGAACAATTTTTTGCTTGACACGACTTTTATCATCGTCTTTATGGCAAAAAACCCTGCAATTGCAGCAACTGCCGCCCCAACAGCGATCGGTGCCGCCATAGACGGCCCCGCCCCTTCCGCAAACGCCTTGGGGGCTTCAAGCACAGCCGAGCCCATTATCGAAGGCAGCGACAGCAAAAACGCGAATTTCACTGCGCTGGCGCGGTCCAGCCCGCATATCAGGCTGCCGAACAAAGTCGCCCCTGACCTGGATATCCCCGGACATATTGCGACGCCTTGGCATATGCCTGTAAAAACTGCGCTGCGGTACTTCATGTCCTTTATCTTCTTGCGGTTTTGCCCCAACCTCTCTGCGGCAAGCAGTATGGTCCCGGTGATCAGGAACCCTGCCCCGATGACGGGAAGCGACAGGTACATCGCTGAAAACACGTCGCCAAGCAGGACGCCCATCAATGCAGTCGGCACCGTCGCGGCGATTATCAGAAACCCCAGCTTCCGCGTAGGGTTTGCATCCGGCCTTAGCCCTTTGCCTGTGAACAGGTCTTTAAACACCATGCACAGCTCGTAAACAAGCGCAAGCACGTCTTTCCAGTAGACTGCGAGCACGGAGGCAAGCGTACCCACATGGAGCAGGACGGCGAACGCAAGGACGCTCTCCCCTTCTATCCCGAAAAGTTTTTCCAGCAGCGCCAAGTGGCCCGAGCTGCTGATCGGCAAGAACTCGGCAAGCCCCTGAACCAACCCAAGTATTACGGCTTCTGCAACGCTCAAAACGCAAAACCCCCTTCTGTTCAATGAAATCTTGGTATATTATACCACAATTATCCGCAAATAAGTATTAAAATTTCCCTACGTTTTGAAACGTTTTTCTTGTTTTACCGCCCAGCAAGGTGCTATAATTTTATTTGTATTACATTTTACGAACAGGAGGGCAGTGCAGTGGACAAGAAACCGAACCTTGCCATCGTAGGCGCAACCGGCCTCGTAGGCAGTACGTTTCTGCAGGTTATCGAGGAAAGAGGGTTTCCTTTTGGCAGCCTGCACATCATGGCTTCAGCGAAATCAGCCGGAAAAACAGTGACTTTCATGGGGAAGGGCTACGTGGTGGAAGAACTGACGGAGCGCTCCTTTGACAAGCCTGTCGACATAGCCCTGTTTTCCGCAGGCGGGGAGGTCAGCAAAGAATTCGCCCCCGTAGCTGTGCGGGGCGGGGCAATTGTAGTCGACAACAGCAGCGCGTGGCGCATGGACGAAAACGTCCCCCTTGTGGTACCCGAAGTGAACCCTGGCGACATACTGTGGAACAAGGGCATCATCGCCAACCCCAACTGCTCCACGATCCAAGCAGTCGTCTGCTTGAAACCGCTCTACGACAGGTACGGGATCAAGCGGGTGGTCTTTTCCACGTACCAAGCCGTATCGGGTTCTGGCGTCAAAGGCATTGCTGATCTTGAAAACGGCCTCACCGGAAGCGTTGAAACCACAGCCTACGCCCACCCTATCGCCGGGAACTGCCTGCCGCACATAGACGCCTTCCTGGAGAACGGTTACACGAAGGAAGAGATGAAAATGATAAACGAAACGCGCAAGATACTTGGGGATGGCAGCATCGCCATAACCGCGACCACGGTGAGGGTCCCCGTCTTCAATTCCCACAGCGAATCGCTGAACGTGGAGCTGAAAAAGCCTTTTGACATTGAAGAGGTAAAAGCCCTGCTGGCGTCATCGCCAGGGGTAGTCCTGAAAGACGACCCGGAAAACAGCGTATACCCCCTTGCCAGGGACGCATCCGGCAGGGACGAAGTGTTCGTAGGCAGGGTAAGGCGCGACTTCTCGGTTGAAAACGGCCTCAACCTCTGGGTGGTGGCTGACAACGTGAGGAAGGGCGCTGCGACCAACGCTGTGCAGATAGCGGAGGTGCTGGCCAAGCAGGCGCAGTGAAACAACGAAAGCTCAACATTGCAAATCATTGCAACTAAAAAATCCGCAGGAGCCATGCGCCGGCGCCTGCGGATGTTTTTATTTAGCTGCTTTGCTTTTTTCTTCTGAAGCTACTATTTCCCTGCCGTTGTAGTAATTGCAGTTCGGGCAAACTCTGTGCGGAAGCTTCGGTTCGTGGCACTGTGGGCAAATCGACAGCGCCGGCGGGGTCTTCTTCATGTTCGGAGCCCTTCTCATGTCTCTTTTCGAGCTTGATGTCCTTCTCTTTGGAACTGCCATACTCTACACCTCCTTTTGCTCGTTTTGTGTTTGAATTCCAACTGAAATGCAACTCTTAAATTATATCTGCTGAAAACCCGGTTGTCAAATGTTATTTTCGCGTTTTCATATTTTGCTCTTAATGATGTCGTAAGTGTCCCTTGCAATCATGAGCTCCTCGTTTGTGGGGACCAGCAGTATCTTGACCTTTGAATCGTCGCGGGATATGATCATCTCCTTGCCCCTAACCTTGTTCTTCACAAGGTCGAGCTTGATCCCCAGGTTCCCAAGGTCGTTGCAGATGATGTCCCTCATCGAAATGTCGTTCTCGCCAACGCCGGCCGTGAACACAATAGCGTCAACACCGTTCATCTCGGCGATGTAGCCGCCGATGTAGAACCTGACCCGGTGGGCGAATATCTTGAGCGCCAGAAGCGCCCTCTCGTTCCCCTCTTCCGCAGCAAGGCCGATGTCCCTGAAATCGCTGGAAATCCCTGATATCCCCAGCACGCCCGATTTCTTGTTCAGTATGTCGTTGAGCTCGCTTGAGGAAAGCCCTTCCTTTTCCATGATGAAATTGACTATTGCCGAGTCTATGTCGCCGGAGCGGGTCCCCATGACCAGCCCTTCCAAGGGCGTGAACCCCATGGAAGTGTCGACGCACTTGCCTCTTTTGATCGCTGCCATCGAAGCCCCGTTCCCCAAATGGCAGGTGATTATCTTCAAGTCTTCGATGTTGATGCTCAAAATGTCCGCAGCCCTCTCTGCCACGTATTTGTGGCTCGTGCCGTGGAAACCGTACTTCCTGACGCCGTATTTCTTGTAATACTCGTATGGCAGCGCGTATATGTAGGATTCGGGGGGCATAGTCTGATGGAACGCCGTGTCGAACACCGCGATCATCGGAGTGTCGGGCATGAGCTCGCGGCAGGCGCTGATCCCCAAAAGGTTGGGCGGGTTGTGCAGGGGCGCAAGGTCGCTGCATTCTTCCAATGCTTGGATTACGTCCTTCGTGATCAGAACGGAGCTTGCGTATTTCTCCCCGGCGTGCACCACCCTGTGGCCTACCCCTGATATTTCGCCCATCGATTTTATCACACCGTATTCATCATGAACAAGGGCATCCAGCACGTGCCCAATGGCGTCTTTGTGATCCTTCATCGGGGTGGTGAACTTTAGCTTGTCTTCGCAGCCTATTTTTTCATGGGTGATGGCGGAACCCTCGATTCCGATCCTCTCAACGAGGCCTTTAGCCAGCAGCTGTTCGCCGGTCATGTCCAAAACCTGATACTTCAGAGAAGAGCTCCCGCAGTTGATTACCAGTATTTTCATTCCTGTATTCCTCCGTTTTACATAATTTTCACAAGGCTTCACTATATTAATTATAATGCTGTCACCAATATTTTCAAGCCTTTTGTTAAAATTTGTGGTAAGGCGGAACGACAAAATCGCTTTTCACGCGTGTATCGCTGCCTGAAACCAAATTGTACAGGTCCGAAGCGAGCAGATCGTACTTCAGCAGCCTGAATATTTCGTCCCCGTCGCGCACCTGCTTGTTGATGTTGGTAATAACCGGTATCCTTGTGCCGGCGCCCTTGGCCCTTCTGAGCAGGGCGGCGCCTTCAGCGTTGAAAGCCAGCACCCTGGCATAGTTCAAGCCAGCGTCGAGGATCCCATGGAAATCTGCAGCTTTCAGATCGAAAAGCGCATGCACGAGCAGCCTCTGAATCCGCGTCCTGGTGTAGCGTTTTGACTTTGTTCCTGACACTAGGCTTTCAAGGCAGTCCGCCCCCCTTGCCGCTTTTTTCAGCCTGCAGCCCAGCCCCTCGCCTGCCGACAGGGTTTCTTCGAGTTTTTCTTCAGTTTCAGAAAATATTTTCGCTGATATCAACAAAAATAGGTTATTAATTTTTTCATTAAAGCCTATATTAATTTTTTTTATGCGATCATAGCATTCATCGGGGACGTATTTCGACGCTTCATTCATGCCGCCTGCCCCCAGCATGCCCCTTATCGAAGCCGCGCTGGAAAACCCGCCCGACGGCGCCTTTGAATTGTGGCCAGCGCCTTCCCTCCTAACCGTAAGCGGGGCAAGGCTGCTGCCGGCAAGCATCAGCTGCTTCAAGTATTCTACAGCAAGGATGTTGTTCGGGCTGCTAAGCATCTCCGCGATTTCTTCACCTGCGGCAAGGCGAAGGGCGCCAGCCCTTGCTTTTGGGAAAGAATCCCCCTTCTCCAAGCCGCTCTTCAAGTTTTCCCGGAACTTTTCGTCTTCGCTAAGAAGGCAGCTTGCGGATTCTGACAGTTTTGTCAAATCCCCCGACTCGCTGCCGAAAGACATGGCGTCTACGCAAGAAAGGCCGTCCAGTATCTGGACAGCTCCCTTGGCGAAATGCTCCGCAGTGTTGCAAGCGTAGGCAAAAGGCAGCTCAAGCACAAGATCGACGCCGCAGTCCACCGCGATCCTGGCCCTTTCCCATTTGTCGAAAAAAGCCACTTCGCCGCGCTGGGTGAAATTTCCGCTCATTACGGCGACGCAGGCACCGGCGCCCGACATTCTTTTCGACTCTGCCAGATGGAAAAGGTGCCCTTTGTGAAAAGGGTTGTATTCAGCTACGATGCCTAAAACTTTCATTTTGGATGGTGCCGCCTTCGCCGGAAAAGGGCTAATAATCGCCCTCCATTTTGGTCCTGTACGCCATTTCCTTGATTTCGTTGCGGTTGTCGGTCAGCGTCGTGCCAATGGATTCAAAGGTCTTTTCCAAGTTGTTGAACATGTCGCCGAAATACTGGGCGTTCAGCTGGTCCATCTTCTCCTGAAAATTGTACAGTATGCTGTCGATGTAGTCGAAAGTGCTCATTTTCAGGTGCTTCACGTTCGCTTCGGCAATTTTGATAATTTCGTCTGCCCGGACCTTCGCCTTGACGATTATGTCGTCGTTCTCGATGAGCATCTCCGCCTGCCTTTGCGCGTCCCGGAGCACAGTCTCGTATTCCCGCTTGGCTTCGTCCAAAATCCTCTGCCGCTCGTTTTTTATCCATTGCGCCTGCTGAATCTCGTCAGGCAACTCGATTCTGATCTCTTTTATTATTTCCAGCAGCTCCCCGGCATCAACCATTATTTTCCCGGTCAGCGGAAAACCTGACGCAGTGTCGACGATTTCTTCAAGCTCGTCCAGTAGTTCTAAAACTTTCATTCTGACACAATCCCCCTTTTATGATTCATGATCATTAGTATTTTCCCAGGCACAAGCCCGCTTATGTCTCCGCCAAGCTGATGGACCTCCCTTATCAGGTTTGAACTGATAAAAGAGTAGCTCGGGCTGGTCATCAGAAATATAGTCTCGACGTTGTCGTTGAAAAGCCGCGCGTTCATCTGAGCCATCTGTATTTCGTACTCGAAATCCGTGATAGCCCGCAGCCCCCTGACAACCACGTCGAAATTGTTGCTGTTCACGTAATCTGCCAAAAGCCCTTGAAAGCTGACAATATCCACGTTGGTTAGGTGGCATGTGGCGATTTTGATCATTTCTTTCCGTTCCTCGATGGAAAAAAACGGTGTTTTCGCTGGATTCGCTATCACTCCTATCACGAGTCTGTCGTATTGCTTCGCCGCCCTGTTTATGATGTCCAGGTGCCCGTTGGTGACTGGGTCGAAAGAACCTGCATATAAGGCTTTTATTATCATTGAGTGACCTCCCTTTGCATTTGCCAAAACGGATGAAACAATCTTAACACAATTTGATGAATAATTCAACCATATAACGATATTAGAGTTCTGCCGTATTTTTTTTCTTTTAGCTTTTGGAGGCCAGCCACTGCGTCCGGCAGATCCTCGCCCCCCTCGTGCTCGCAGACGACTATGCCGCCCTCGCTAAGGATGCCTTGCCTGCAAATGAGGTTCAAGCAGCTCTCCATCAAGCCTTTTTTGTAGGGGGGGTCCAAAAAAACCAAGTCTGCCCTTTCGGGGATTTTCATCAGCGTTTTCTCGAAATCCCCTGCAATGACAACGCTGCGGCTGCCTGCGCCGCAAATGCCTATGTTTGATTTCGTAAGCGCAACGCTTTCGGGCGAAACGTCGCCGAAGTAGCATATCCTAGCGCCCCGGCTCAAGGCTTCAATGCCCAAGCTCCCGGTGCCCGAAAACAGGTCCACGGCGACGCAGCCCTCCAAGATTTCGCCGATCATTGAAAATACGGCTCCTTTGACCTTGTCGGCGGTCGGCCTTATGCCGCTTCCGCTTGGGGCGCCCAGCACCCGTCCTTTGTAATTTCCCGCTATTATCCGCATGCCCGGCCCCTCAAAGCGTCAAATCAAACTGCTTCTGTATTTTTTCCTTCAGCAAGGAGTGTTTTGGCAGGGACAGGTCCGGGTCTTCCGCGAGCAGCATCCTAGCTTCTTCCCTGACAGACTCAAGCATGCCGGCGTGCTTGAGCAGGTTTGCTATCCTAAGATCCGGCAGGCCGTGCTGCCTAGTGCCGAAAAATTCTCCCGGACCCCGCAGGGACAGGTCCATTTCCGCTATTTCAAACCCGTCCTGTGTCCTCACCATCGCCTTCGCCCTTTCGGCAGCCAGCTCCGTTTCGTTTTCCGTCACGAGGATGCAGTAGGATTTTCCGCTCCCCCTCCCGACCCGGCCGCGCAGCTGGTGGAGCTGCGAAAGGCCAAACCTTTCAGCGTTTTCTATGAGCATTACAGTGGCGTTGGGGACGTTGATGCCCACCTCGATGACGACAGTGGACACGAGGACGTCCACGCTGCCCTCGTAAAACTTCCTCATCGTTTCGTCTTTTTCAACTTGCTTCATGTCGCCGTGGAGCAACGCAACGCTGTGCCCTGAAAAGCGTTGCTCCAAGTCTTTGAAGATGCTCTCGGCTGAACGCGCGTCGATGACATCGGAATCGTCTATCAGCGGGGCGACCACGTAGGCCTGCCTCCCGGACTGCACCTCGCGCCTGATGAATTCGTAAGCCGCCTCCCTCGAGCCCTTGCCTACAGCCTTTGTAATTGTTTTCTGCCTGCCTGGGGGCAGTTCGTCGATTACCGTAATGTCAAGGTCGCCGTAGAGTATCATAGCCAGTGTGCGCGGAATCGGGGTGGCTGACATGACAAGGACGTCGGGGCATGTCCCCTTCTGCGCGAGCAGAAGCCGCTGGTTCACTCCGAAACGGTGCTGCTCGTCGGTTATGACCAGCCCCAAATTCTTGAACTTGACGCTGGGCTGGATTATCGCGTGGGTGCCCACCAGGATGCCTGCCCGCCCGTCCTCAAGCGCTGCCAACGCTTCTCTTTTTTCCTTTGCGCCCATGTTCCCGGAAAGGAAAGCGACCTGTATGCCATAAGCGGAAAAGCTTTCTTTAAGCGCTCCGTAGTGCTGGCTTGCCAACAGCTCGGTGGGAGCCATCAGGACCCCTTGGTAACCGCTCATGCAAGCCTTGTACAGGGCAACCTCGGCGACCGCAGTCTTTCCGCAGCCCACGTCCCCCTGCAGCAGCCTGTTCATTGCCCTCGCCGATTCCATGTCTGCCGTTATTTCTGAGACAGCCTTGGCCTGTGCGCCTGTTAAATTGTATGGCAGGCCCGATACGTACTTACCCGCGTCTGCGTCTTTTGAAAACTGTATCCCGCTTGCTGCGTCTGCTTTGGGCCTTTCGGACAGCAGCCCTGCCTGCAGGAAAAACAGTTCGTCGAAGACGAGCCTGAATTTTGCTTCTTTGAGTTTTTGCCCGTCGCCGGGGAAATGTATGTGCTTGAGCGCATGACGTATGCCGCAGAGCCTGTTCCTCTTGATGATGCCTTCTGGCATGTGTTCGTCCATGTCTTGGGCAAATTCTACGGCAGCCCTCTGCCATTTCCTCATCTCCGCTTGGGAAACCCCGGCCGTCAGCGGGTACACGGGTATTATGCCGGTTTCATCCGGCTTGCCCGCTGCTTGAAATTCCGGGTGGGCCATCACCAGCTTGCCTCTTTCAGCTGTCGCTTTCCCGTAAAAAAAGCATTCGCAACCTTGCTGGAAAGAGCTCGCAAGGTACCCCGCATTGAAAAAAACCACGTCCAGCGCCGCAGATTCGTCGCTTACCAAAAGCTTAAGGACCTTTTTTTTGCTGTATGGGTTGCCTTTTTCCACACGCTGCACTGTGGCTTTGATCAGAAAGGCCCTGCCGGGGGACAGTTCGCTTATCTTTGAAACGTTCCTCCTGTCCTGGTAGCTCCTTGGGTAAAAAAAGAGAAAGTCTTCAACTTTTTCTACCTTCAGTTTTTTGAGCGCCTCGGCTTTCTTTTTACCGACCCCTGCCACAGTTGTCACATGCTCGCCGATGCCCATTATTTTATTACCTCGATGTTCCTTCGCGCCATCTGCTGCTTTGAAATCATCCCTGTGACCACGATTGCAACGCTGTTCGGCGCAAGCCCTGTCAGTTCCTTGGTGCGCATGTAAATGCCTTCGATGAGCCTGTCCGTCACCATGCCTATGCTGGTGCCAAAACGTATCACGACGTAAATCCGAAGGTCAAGGCCCTTTGCTCCCATGGTTATGTCCATGGTGCCAATGGCGTCGAGGCCTCCGCGCTTCTGCGACAGCCCAACGGTTTTCCCTTTGTGGTTTGAAACCATCACCTTGCCGCCAAACTGCAGGACAGCCTCAAGCACGATCCTGCCTATGATGTTTTTTGAAAAAGATATGCTTCCAGTGGGAGTCTCCACCCTGTATATCAAAACTGCCGCCCCTCTTCCGCTTAAGAATAAAAACGTGGCTTCTGACACAATAAAAAATAAGACCAAGATTGATTACCTGGCCTCATCCGTCATTAGTTGGCACCGCTAACCTTCCTGCCCGAGCGTATGCACCTCGTGCACATCTTTACCCTTCTCGTAGTCCCGTTCTCGGTAACCTTGACCGTCTGGATGTTCGCATTCCACTTCCTTCTCGTATGCCTGTTGGAATGGGACACGTTGTTCCCTGAAACCTGCCCTTTCCCGCACACCTCGCACCTTCTTGACATGCCTGCCGCACCTCCTTCTATCAAATCGCTCTTTCGCTGTAATTGCTTATTTCGTGTCGATTCAAGCACGATAAATATTGTACCATAAGAAGGGGTGGGAGTTCAAGTGTTTTTTTAGATATCTTTAGAGATCTATCAACTGGGAGTGATAAATGGGTGCCTCGCGTTTTCCTTTTTCGAGATAAACAAATGTATTCCGGTCCACTTTACACGAATAGTATTCATAACACATTGGATGTATAACATATTGTCTACCTGCAAATAACTGATAATTGTTTGGTCTTGTTATTTTAAATTCAAAATCAGCAATAATAGTGCATGTAGGTTCATTCGCGTCGAAGAATTTTTCGTTAACTTGGATTTTTTTTGAGTTAATCTCTCCAATCAAGCCACTTTCCATTAAGACTGATATAAAAGTTGTCTCATCCAACAATGACTCAACAGTATGCTGTTCTGCCGGCGTTAAGTGTCTCCAATTTGCTTCTTTTGCCTTAACGATAGCTGCCTTGAGCTTATTTACTATTGGTGTGTTTTTTTCAAAAACAAATACGGCGTCAGTAAAAAACTCGTCACATGCTATTCCCAATCCTCGGTAAGAATCTTCATACACGCTTAATGCAGATCTGATCATATATTCTTCCATGGCATGAACAGTATCTCGTATGTTTTCCCCGTTATTTATTTTATAGTAATCGCGGTTATTGTTTTTAATAATTTGAGAAATAAAACCATCAAACATCTTCATTAGCTCTCTTGGTTTTTTCAATGTGTGTTTCATGCAATAGAGTATTGCATCACATGAATAAGCACATCTTGTTACACATTCTTTTGGTAATATGTTTTGTAATAGATTTCGAGCGTTTTCATATGCCACACTGATCCCTTTCTCTCTATCTGCGTAAAAGTCACTTAATGAAAACTGCTCACAATAATCAAAAAGAATTTCCCTCCCCTGATCTTCGAGCACTCCTTTCAGCTTACCTTGCTGATAGCCTGCCACAATTCTCAATGCAACCATGGCAAGCAGTTCTCTATTTGTCCATCTTATAACGACAGTGTTTGAAGATTTTTTTGGTGGCAGCCCATAAAGAACCCTATTGTAAATCTCAATTGGTAAGGCAATTTTGACGAATATATTTTTTGTTGGATTATTATAAAACTCAAAACAAACCTCAAGAAGGTTTCGTATTATTTGTATCATTTTCGCATTCGACAAATCATATGTTTCAAATGTATCAATGAGAACAAGCACTTTTTTATTGTTGAGGTATCCTTTACATTCCTCTCTTGCGGCTTCATAATTTGTCGCGTACAAAATATCGAAAAGACGTGTGACAGTCTGCACATCTTTTAAAATTGTACCAAATTCTGTCGCAGTACCGAGTATCTCTGCTTGCGCAAAAATACTAGCTTTATCCCTGGCTTGTTGGCTTTTAGTGTATTTCAAATTCCCTCTCAACTCGTGTGCTGATGTTAAGAAACGATAAATCGCCTGATATTGAGTTGGCTTTTCACAGCTATCAAGTATTTTTTCCATGATGGACAGATAAACTATCCGCCGTAATGCTTCAGAAATTTGAAGGTTCGCCGCAGTGCTATTTGTATCTAACATTTCATACAATGCTAAAACTTTTAGGAATTGTTCTGCTTCAATCATAACTGCGATGTTATATGCCATTCCAAAATCTGAAGAATTATGTCTAACTTCCCATTCGAGACACCGAAGTATCGCCGTTTTTCCAGTGCCTGTTCTTCCAAGCAAAATTAAATTGTCTTCATCCTTGAAAGCGTGATATGCTCTTGTGTGAATAAACATATCACCTGTAAGTTCTGGATTTTTGTCCCATTCTCTCTTTGCATCAGGGCTACCTATGTACTGTAATGAAAAATCTTCATAGTTGTCGATGCTCTGCATTGTATCTAGATTAGCCTCTTCAATCAAATATTTGCCATTTTGAATGAATTTCCGATCATTATCCATTTGAATTATCCCCCGTTTCAAAAAGCATTGCTCATCAAACTTTAATATTACAATATACATAGATAATAGATATTATACTTACCTTGATTTTATAAGTCAATAGTATTCAAGATACAATTCAAAACAATTCACTTTAATTGAAAAAACATGAATACTCACATGAAAATCCTCCGTCTGGAGACCATAGCTACGAGAGACCAAAACTATGACAACGCAAAAAGCCGACCACGTTCGCATTTTTTTCATAAGAATTTTCTTCATTGCCACAGCTCGACTTGAGCTTTGGACGGCACCGGAGGTTAATCGTTTTTTGAAAAACTGTGAAAATATATTTCCAAAATGGTTGCGTTTGTATTGCATTCGCTTCCGAAATAGTGCATACTAAAAATGAGGTGATTTGATATGGCTAAAACAGCAAACATAAATATTCGTGTTGAACCTGATGTGAAATCAACTGTTGACGGAATCTTTTCTCATTTCGGGCTAACCGTAGCAGACGCTGTAAATATTTTTTTGCATAAGGTAATAATTGTCGGCGGGTTGCCTTTCGATATGACTTTGCCGAAATACAACAATGAGACATTAGCTGCAATGAAGGAAGCGCGGGATATTGCAAGCGGTAGGATACAAACAAAGTCCTATGCTTCTGTCAAGGAGATGGTTGAGGAATTAGGCTTAGAGGATATGGAGGATTGAGCGTGTCGAAACACCATGACCACGCATTAACGGGTGACTATGCTGGGTTTCGGGAATGTCATATCCTTCCAGATTGGCTTCTCGTTTATTTTATTGACGGAAAAAGCATCGTGCTAACCGCTTCGCGCACGGGTACTCATTCGGATCTATTTCAATCGTAAATCGCAGAATTTGCTGCTTTTATGGCGTGTTGACCTTATATTCCTGTAAACTCTCCCGCACCACGTTCGCATATTTTTCATTAGATTTTTCTTCATTGCTGTCCTCTGTTGAAAAATCATAATTGTCTTTCATGACCGACCTCCATACTGTTTTCGATGTAATAAACCAAACAAAAGGATAACCTTCGTATGTCAGGGTCTTGTGCAAACTCGTCAACTGTCTTATATTCAAAAAGCCTTGTGCTGGCGCCGTCATCGAGAGGGGGTTCCTCATCACTGAACCAACCCCAGTAATAAGCAAGGATACAGCCTTCTCCTTTGTTCAGTTCACTGCCAAACCCCTCCATTCTTGTCGCGAAAGACACGCCTTTCCAATCCTGCCGCCCTGGTATTTCAAGCATTAATGCATTTCTGCTTTTAGTTGCCGAATCCTTATAACTCCCATAGTTCAGCGTTACATCGCCACGAAAGAACTTTCCTGTCATCAAAAATGAATACCCGACCGTCCCCTCCCATCGTTCCAATTGTTGCCGGTCGTCTGAAAACAAAGCATGGTCGGTTTTGACGCCGTTAATAATCGTCGAATACCCAATAGTATAGGCATCGTCATCCCCTTCGGAAACTATTTCAAAGCTAATGAATCTTCCTTCGTCCAACACCGGCCACATAGTCCTCGGTATTTCGGTAGTATAATTCTTGATTAGACAAATGCTGTCGCTTGAAGCTCGGCTGTCGCTTGGAGTTTGTTCACCAACCTGTCCGCATCCTGAAAAAATCAGGATCGCTAATGCTGAAGCAGCCGCAAATATCATACTGGATGTTTTCATGTCTCAACCTTCCTGCTCTGTTCAGCAAATCACTTTACATTACCATTATCGCTACATGAATTTTCGATAGATTGCCTCTAATTGCTTGACATTTTATGATATCATGCATCTGCCTGTTTTACAATATTTTGCATCAAATTTTCGCGGCAGTCAGTGCTTGAAAAGAGCAGGATAATTGGGTTTTAAGATTTGCTGTTCTGTATTGATTTGATTATACTTTCAGCATATAATGTACATGAGGGCATCATTCCGGCAAAATATAGATTTGACAGTACTCATATCGCCTGTGCTTCTGTTTGCGGGAGGGTTATAAGACTGTAATAATATGTACGCCAATGGAGGTATTGGAAAATGAAGAGCCCAAACACGATTGAAAAAGACTTAAATGCAATCCGCATATCGCTCTTTGAGGAAACGAAAAATATGTCGCCTTCGGAATTAACAGCGCATATCAAGGCACAAACAGAACCCATGCTAAAACAGCATGGGATTACGCCTGTCTGCGGTGATCAGGTTAAATCAGGCGAGAACAGCCGTACTGTGGTATAATTCTCTACAAACTGTCCAGCACCACCAGCCCCCCGCTCTCCCTAGTGGCGTTCATGTCGATGTACCGCTGGTTCGCGCTCCCTTTGAACTGGAGGGCCAAGTCCCGCTCTTCGATGGCGAACCGCCCGTCTATCAGTATGTCAATCCTGCCCAGCAGTTCTTTGACGTCCTCATCCTGTTCAGCCAGCGCCTCGAGATCCTCAAAGGAGTACCCCGAATAGGAAATGATGTGGGTGTTTTTCTCTTTCAGTTTCCGTGCAAGACGCAAAAACCCTTCCGGCTGGCAGAAGGGCTCCCCGCCGCTGAAGGTGACCCCGGAGAGCAGCGGGTTCTTTTCGATCTCAAGCATGATTTTCCCTGTTTCCAGTTCATAGCCGCCGGAAAAATCAAGGGCAGCCTCGTTGTGGCAGCCTTCACACCTATGAGGGCAGCCCTGAGCGAACACGACAAACCTTATGCCGGGTCCGTCGACGATGGACTCCCGGACTAAGCCCGCAACCCTTATGATGCCAGGCTTTGCGCTCATATCGCTTCCGTCTCCAGCGCAACCGTGTGCTTCACCCTGTCCTTCTCCTCGTACCTCTTTGCGTTGTTGAAACGGTCCACAGTGCCCACAAGATAGCCCGTTATCCTCCTGATCCTCTCGAACTTGATGCCGTCGTCCTCCTCTTTCCTGTGGCAGGACGGGCATTCGTTGTCGATGACGCCCGTGTAGCCGCAAACGGGGTCCCTGTCCACCGGATGGTTTATCGAGCCGTAGCCCACCCCAGACTCCTTCATGAACCGGACGATTTTCTCAAAGGCGTCGAGATTTTTGCAGGGGTCGCCGTCAAGCTCAACGTAGGTAATGTGCCCCGCGTTGGTCAATGCGTGGTAAGGCGCCTCCAGCCTTATCTTTTCGAAAGCGGAAATATTGTAGTATACAGGTATGTGGAAGGAATTGGTGTAGTACTCCTTGTCGGTCACGCCATCAATGGTTCCGTACTTCTTCTTGTCAATCCGGACGAACCTCCCGGCAAGCCCTTCAGCCGGAGTTGCAATCAAGGTGAAATTAAACCCCTTTTCCGCAGCGGCTTCGTCAAGCCTTTTCCTCATGTACCCTATGATGTTGAGCCCTAGGTTCTGAGCCTCCTGGGTTTCCCCGTGGTGGCTCCCTATGAGGCATTTGAGGCATTCTGCTAGGCCTATGAAGCCCATCGTCAAAGTCCCGTGCTTCAAAATCTCGCCAACCGAATCCTCGGGCCCCAGTTTGTCCGCATCCATCCAAATCCCCTGGCCCATCAGGAACGGGAAGTTTTTGACTTTTTTCGACGCCTGTATCTCGTACCTTTCCAGAAGCTGGTCGATCACCAGCGTGATCTTCCTGTCCAGCTCGTCGAAGAACAAATCGGTGTTGCCGTTGGCGTTAATCGCTATACGCGGCAGGTTTATCGACGTAAAGCTCAGGTTCCCCCGGCCGCCGACAACTTGCCTATCCGCGTCGTGGACGTTGGCTATGACCCTCGTCCTGCACCCCATGTAGGCGACCTCCGTGTCCACGTCCCCCGGAACGTAGAATTTCAGGTTGTAAGGCGCGTCGATGAACGAGAAGTTCGGGTACAGCCTCTTGGCTGAAACCCTGCATGCCAGCTTGAACAGGTCGTAGTTCGGGTCTTCCGGGTTGAATGTCACGCCTTCCTTGACCTTGAAAATGTGTATGGGGAAAATTGCGGTTTCCCCGTTGCCAAGTCCCGCCTCCGTGGCAAGCAGGATGTTTTCGATCACCAGCCTGCCCTCGGGCGACGTGTCCGTCCCGTAGTTGATCGATGAAAACGGTATCTGTGCGCCGGCGCGGGAATGCATGGTGTTCAGGTTGTGGACGAAGGCTTCCATCGCTTGGTACGTAGCCCTCCTTATCTCCTGGTCGGCGTATTTCCTTGCCCCCGCTTGGAGTTTTTCTATGTCCTTTTCGTTGACGAACTCTTTTAGCAGCTCCGCTTCTTCTTGGCAGTAGCCGCTCCCGCACCCCATAGCCGGGCAAAGGCCCTTCTCCTTTTCCAGCTTGTCTGCGATATCCTTCGCCTTTTCAACGCCGTCTTCGACATCGTAGAGCATGTTCATCAATTTGCCAAGGTTGGTGCGGTACAGCTTCTTGTACGTCTTCCTCACGCCGGCTGCCATGCCGTAGTCGAAGTTCGGTATGCTCTGGCCGCCGTGCTGGTCGTTCTGGTTGGACTGTATCGCTATGCAGGCGAGGGCGGTGTAGCTCTGTATGTCGTTCGGCTCGCGGAGGAACCCGTGGCCGGTCGAAAAACCGCCTTTAAACAGCTTTTCTATGTCTATCTGGCAGCATGTGGTCGTCAATGTCAGGAAATCCATGTCGTGTATGTGGATGTCGCCCTCGGTGTGGGCTTTCGAATGCTCCGGCTTCAACACGAACATCTCGTAGAACTGCTTGGCACCTTCCGAACCGTACTTCAGCATCGTGCCCATCGCCGTGTCGCCGTCTATGTTGGCGTTTTCGCGCTTGATGTCGTTGTCCCTTGCGTCCTTGAAAGTGAGGTCCTCGTAAATCTTCATGAGCCTCATGTTCATCTCGCGAATGCGGGTCCTCTCCGCACGGTAGAGGATGAACTCCTTTGCAGTCCTAGCATGGCCGTTTTCGATCAGGATTTTCTCGACCGCGTCCTGTATCTCCTCCACCGTAGGCGTGTCTTTGTGCATGACTTCAAGGATGTACGCCTCGACCTGCCTGGCAAGGTACCTTGCGGTGTCAATATCCGTCCCTCCAAGAACCTTGGCCGCTTTGAAAATGGCTCCTACTATCTTGTCTATATTGTAATTGGTGCGCCTTCCGTCTCTTTTGATTATAGCTTTTATTTCTTTCATGATGCCCCCTACGTTTTATCATAGTGCTTTTTCCTGAATGCCCTACAATGTATATACTATATATTGTAGGTGCATTAAAAATTATAAGTCTTCTGAGGGAAACAGTCAATATGGTTTTTACTTTTTGCATATTTATTTTTTACATTGCTTGTCAAGTTGGTTTTTAACACGCATTTTTATTGGTTACTTAAGCAGGCAGCCTTCCTGCAAGTCGCAAAATTTCCTGCACAAGCAGGAAAACATCGCTATTAATGCTACATACGGCACTACGAAATTTACATAATAATTTTACTGTTTAGTATTTCTTAACATGGACTTTTTCGAAGTACTCTGCCCTTGTCATGGACATAAGATTAAGGTCGTAGTACTTTCCGTCCTTTTTGCATGCGTTCCTTGCCACGCCTTCGTACTGGAACCCCAATTTCAGGTAAAGCGACGATGCGACCGAATTCCCCGTGTAGTGGTCAAGGGTGACCCGCTCCATGTGAAGGCCCATGAAACTGTATTCAAGGATTAGCAGCATGGCCTCCTCGCCAAAGCCCCGCCCCCTGTGCTTCATGTCGGCAATGTAAATCCTCGTGATGTCCAGCGAATCCGCTTCGCGGTCGATCCTGCTGATGTACACCCTCCCTATTGGCTCGCCCTCCTCTTTCAGGACGATTGTGAACTGAAGCTTGGACGGGTCCGACTCCCGCAGTATTGATTCCCTGACAATCTCCTCATACGACCTGCCTTCTTCGATGCTCAAAAAGTCCGTGACCTGTTTTTGCTTTTCCCATTCGGCAAAGTGTATAAAATCGTCAAAACGCGTATTTCTCAGCAATATGTTCCTTGATTCCATTTCAATCCCCTCCGCTCTCAATATAGCATCCCTGCAAGCGTTTCCCTGCATTTCTGCCCCATGAACATGGCGTCCGAGCTTACTGTCAACAGCCTGTAGCCCGACGCTGCCTTGCTTTCCGCCAGCTTTGCATCCGGTGATCCGACATGGTACCCCATGGGCATTTTGTGCTTCTTGGAGAGCGTTTCGTATTCTGCAAGCGCCTGTTTGAATTCAGGCATGTGGAAATTTCCGGGCTGGCCCAGCGACCCTGAAAGGTCGTAGGGGCCGACAAAAGTTGCGTCAATGCCCTCAACCTCCAGTATGCCCTCCAAGTTGCGTACAGCGTCTATATGCTCGATTTGAACAACAACCACGCTTTCCCGTTCATTCCAAGCCCTGTACTCGTCAAATCCAAAACCGTACTTCTGCGCTCTGCCGAGCCCCACGCCCCGCTTGCCTGCCGGAGGGTATTTGACTGCACGGACTGCCGCCTCCGCTTCTTCCTTGCTGTTCACCATAGGCACGACGATCGCCCGTGCGCCGGCGTCAAGAACGTTCTTTATCTGGTACTCGTTGTTTTCGCCAACCCTGACCGCAGGCGCTTTCCCGCAAAGATCGATTGTCCTTATCAGCTCTTGGGCTTCAGCAAACGATATTGGCGAATGCTCCATGTCAATCGCAACCCAGTCAAAGCCTGCTTGGCACAGTATTTCAGCGACGGCGGTGCTGGCAATTGTAATCCAAGTGCCAATTATCAAATCGTTCTGCTTCAATTTCGTCTTCAGGTTGCCCATTTTTGATTTCCTCCTTACACCGATTGCTTTGCTCGGTTTTAGCAACACAATAGCTTATTATACCACACAGCAACCCCTTATTTTTGTATTTTCGTTGAAAAAGCGAAAAATTTGCATTGAATCTTCTCAACGCATGTGATACGCTATATGTGAATATTCAAAAATCATATTGAGATAAGGAAGGTGAAAATGACATGTTTGAGCGTTACAGTTTTTCCTTGCCAACGCAAGTGGAGTTTCAAGCCGGCATCGCATGCGAAGCAGCTTCAATGATAAAAAACACTGTCGAAGGAAAGCGGGTGTTCCTAGTGACCGACCCGGGCTTGATGCAGGCCGGAATTGTCGAGCCTGTCTTGGACGGTTTGAAATCAAACGGATATGAAACAGAGCTTTTCGACCGGGTCCAGCCCAACCCGAAAGACGCCGACTGCGAAGCCGGAGGCGAGCTGATAAGGGAGTTTGCCGCTGACATTGTCCTGGCCGTGGGCGGCGGCTCAGTGCTTGACGCCGCCAAGGCAATAGCCATGCTGCACACCCACGAAGGGCGGCTTGCGCAGTACGAAGGGCGCGGCAAAGTGCAAAACGCCGTAACTCCGCTGGTCACAGTGCCGACGACAGCCGGCACCGGCTCGGAAGTGACTCGTTCTGCTGTGATTACTGACACTGGCCGCAAATTCAAAATGACGATAAAGGACATAAGAATGGCGCCAAGGCTGGCGATTGTCGATCCGCAGGTTACTTATTCCCTGCCGCCGGCGATTGCTGCCTCAACCGGCATGGATGCTTTCGTGCACGCAATCGAAGCGTTTACCTGCAAAGCTGCGTCGCCCTTTTCGGACGCGTGGGCAAGAGAGGCGATGAGGCGCATCTTTCCGAACCTGCGCGAAGCGGCGGTAAACGGGACAAAAAAGGCCCGGGACGAGATGATGCTGGGCTCCCTAATGGCTGGCGTGGCCTTTTCCCATGCAGACGTTGCAGCGGTGCATTGCTTGGCAGAAGCGCTGGGGGGATTGTACGACACGCCGCACGGGGTGGCCAATTCCATATTTTTGCCCATTGTGACGGAATTCAACGTGCCGGCAAACCCTGCCAAGCATGCCGAAGCAGCCAGAATATGCGGCCTGCCCGTGGAGGGGCTCGACGATCTGGCGGCATCTGCGGCGCTGGTAGCGGAACTGCGCCGGCTTGCTCACGATATCGGCATCCCGCAGCTGAAAGACGTGCCTGGAGTTGACCGCGCCGATTTTGGCCGGCTGGCAGAGGCGTCGTTCGTCAATGGCTCGACGCCAGACAATTGCCGCGACGTCAGCGAAGAGGACTACCTGGGCCTGCTTGAGAAGGCTTTCGCAAGCGGAACGCCTGCCTAAAAGGAATTCATGGTGAAAAGATGAAAAAGGTCATGTTAGTTATAATCGTCATATCCCTTATTGCTGCAATCGGCTTCAGCGACGACCCCCGCGAGGTCGCTGTCGGAAGCAGGGTGAACCAAAGCTTCCAGTCCGAATACAAGAACTTGTCGAAAACCATGGAAGCAGCCGGCTCGCTTTCGGATGTGAAGAAATACCTGTCTGAATGGGCTGGCAGCCATAAATATGCCTTGTATTCAGATGCATACGACAACGTCGTAATTTCGAAAAGCGCCTCAGCCGGGTTTGAAAAGGAAAAATCGACGATACTGCACTGTGCGCTTTCCTTGGATCAGGTGGAAAAGCGCACTAAATCCATTGCGACGGCACTGTTCGTCCTCGCCAACGCGGAAAACCACGGTGCCTTGGAACTGCTGCTGACGGCCGACAAAGCCGGGGACATGCAGGGTGTGCAGAAAATAAACGGGCAATACCTGATGGCTGACAGGCTCATCAACCTCGACAACCAGAAGGAAAACACGATTACGACAGCCAGCGCAGGGATTTCTGATTACTACCTGACGAGAAAAATCAGGTGGGTCGCCCCGACATGCAAAACCGCGTATGAAATAACCATCGACGGCCTTGATGTTTCAAACTCTGGGTTTTTAGAGGGGGAAAACCCGGCGCCAAACGCGATAAAAGCTCTTGTTGGCATTGTTTCCGGCGCAAAAGGAGCAGGTGTAAAGCTCGAACTGGCGGCGCTCAACGGCGGGAACTCCATAACCGCCCCACCTTCCGTTGCCACTATGACAGTGCTGGTAAGCGATGGCGACTCAAGCCGGTTCACGGAGAGGGTGTCAGCTGCCCGCGAAAAATACCTGGACACCAGCGCAGAGGCGAACCCGGGCTTGACGTACGAGTTCACGGAAGTCCCGCTTCCCGCCAAGGTCATATCCGAAGAAGACTTTGCCAGCATCACAAGCCTTCTTGTCATGGCGCCCGACGGTGCGCGGCAGGCAGGCGTAGACGGCGCACTTGTTTCCGTTTCCACTCTTGGCACTGTTTCCACCCACACAGGCATATTTTCAGCCGGCATCAATGCCAGAAGCTTGACTGCTGACACAGCGGAAGATCTTGCAGAAACCATCAAGTCAATATGCTGGCTTTCAGGCATGGCATGCACCGAAAACGAAATCTCGCCCGTTACGTCAAACGACGACGGGCTCGCCCGCGAATTGTCCGCACTGCTTGAAGAAGGCCTAGGCGACGCTTCGGCAATAGAAAAAAGCCTGCAAGAAAGCGAATGGGCTGTCCTTAAAAACCGGAACCCTGGCTTGAGCGCGGCATCGATGTGCACAAGCGGCGACAAACCGCTTAACGCCGCCAAGGCGCTGCTCCGGTTCTTAAATTCAATGAGCTTCTGAACCTTCTCCTTCTTCGGCTTCTTCTTCAGCATGTTGGCCAATAGAGTAGATTTCTTCAAGCATCTCCGAAATCTTCTCCACGTCGGGGTGCACATAGTGGTCCACTTTACCTACAGGCATCATGTAGGTAGTGATGTCATCGCTGCTGATCCCTACCGCTTTGCCCGCCAAATAAAGCGCTGTCCTGAGATTGATGTCAGAGGTGACGTTGTTGAAAACGGTTCTTGCGATGTTGGGCAATTCGAAGCTCAGGCATTGCTTGAACGCGTTTTTCATGAACTGCTGCTGCGCCTTGATCCGGCCAAGGTCTGCGTCTGCGTATCCTGACCTGTACCTCAAGAACTGTATGGCGTGATCCCCGTCAAGGACCTGCTCCCCTTTTGGTATGTTCACGTGCAGCGGCGGCTTGTCGAGGGGGTCGTCGTACTTCATGTGGAACGGTATGTCCATCGGCACGCCGCGCATCGAGTCCACAATCCTCGCGACGCCGTCGTAGCTCAACACTGCGTAGTAATTGATCGGGATGCCCATAAGCACCTCTGAAACAGCCTTGGCTGAATTTAGCGGATTTTTGCGGTATGCGGCATTGATCTTGAATTGGGCCAAGTCGGAGCTCTTGTACCCTTCCCTGTAGTAGTACGTGTCTCGGGGAATCCATATCAGGTCCAAGTGCTTGTTTTCGATGTCTAAGCTGGCGAGCATGATCGTGTCTGTAAGGCCCTCGTTCTCGTTTACCCCAAGCGCCAGTATGTTGACTCTTTTGGAATAAGTGAAAGCGTCGAAGAACGGGCTGTCGGAGGAAATCAGAAAATCCAGCTCCTCTTCAATGACAGGAGCCTCCCGGCCTCCGGGGTTGAGGTCGCCGATCTTCGTCACCGTAGCAAGGACAGGCGTCACAACGATGAGGATCAGCGTGAAAGTCATCACAAAGGTCTTGATGAACATTCGCATCTTGCTTTCGTATTTGAATTGCTTGTTTTTCTTCGTGAATATGTTCTTCATAACAGTACTATATTAACACATGCGAGCAGGTTTTAATAATGACAATTGTGTTAAATATTAGCGCATGTCAGTTGCCCAGCGCTTCAACAAACCTGGCAAACGCGGCTTTTCCGGCTGCGTCGCGCTTAAAGACTCCGGAGTGCGCCAGTGCCTGCGCAAAGGCTTTTCCGATTTCGCTGCGGAGTATGCAGTCTGCGTTTTCAGGGGTTATGTTGTAATGCTTCTTCCACGATTCTACCCATTCGGTGTGCTTGGCTATGCTTTCTGTGCCGGTAATGCCCTGTCCGCTGAGCAGTGCGGATTTGAGCGTTTCCATCTCTGCGTGAAGGCGTGGCGGCAGTACAGCCAGCCCCATTGCTTCAATCAAGCCTATGTTTTCCTTTTTGATGTTGTGCAGTTCAGCGTGGGGATGGAACACTCCAAGCGGGTGCTCTGCCGTCGTGATGTTGTTTCGCAGCGCGAGGTCGAATTCGTACTTCCCGTTCCGGAAACGCGCAATCGGCGTGACAGTGTTGTGAGGTACGCTTCCTGTGCATGCGAAAATTCCGGCAGACGGGTCAGAGTAGTTTCGCCACTTGTTCAAAACGCGGTCCGCCAAACCAGCCAGCCTGCCGGGGTCGCTGTGAGCTATTCGTATCACCGACATCGGCCACCGTAGAGTCCCGGCGTCCACGTCCCCGTACCCCTCGACTTGGAAACTGTGCTCGACAGGTGCGCGCTCCATCGGGAACACGTAGCGCCCGCCTTGAAAATGCTCATGGGAGAGTATGCTTCCGCCCACTATCGGCAAGTCCGCGTTGGACCCCACAAAGTAGTGCGGGAAAGCCGCAACGAAAGAAAGCAGCTTGTCAAACGCCAAGCGGTCGATAACCATGGGCGTGTGCCGCATATTCAGCACTATGCAATGCTCGTTGTAATAGGTGTATGGCGAATACTGGAAACCCCAAGCTTCATCGCAAATCTGCACAGGGACAATCCTGAGGCAGTGGCGCGCAGGGTGGCTCGCGCTCCCGGCGTAGCCTTCGTTCTCTGCGCAGAGCAAACACGCCGGATAGCCGCCCACTGGGGCGGCAACCGCCGCCGCTATGTCGCGGGGGTCTTTCTCGGGTTTGGAAAGGTTTATCGTGATGTCAAGCTCGCCGTACTCTGTCATGGTTTTCCAGCGCACATCAAGGGCGGTCCGATAGCGGCTGATGTAATTGACGTCTTGGCAAAACTCGTAGAAGTAGTCTGTGGCCGCCTCCGGCGATTTTTTGTACAGTTTTTGAAACCGGCCGGATACAACAGAGGGCGGCGGCGCCAACAGCCCCATCAAGGCCGAGCTGAACTGCCCCCGCGAGGCGTCGGTGTCCGTGCAAAGCCCGTTCTCTGACGCATAGCCCGTCAAAGCAGACAACAACTCATGCAAATCGTGCAAATCTGACGGTTCCGACTGCCGTTCGAAGGCCGATTCGCACATGCCGCTGCTGCCCTGCAGGCGCAGCAGCTCCAGTATTCTGTTGCGGGCATAGGTTTCGTCCTGCTGCTTGATCAGGTTTTTGCTGATCCCGTATGCGACCAGTCCGTCTATGTACTTGATAACCAATGGCTGCTCTCCTGTCTTGTAGGGCTCAACGATGCGAGCATGTGCCCGCCGCATGGGCGTATGGCCAGTCGGCAAACGCTGCCTTCACCGAACAGGCTCTCCATTTTCTCTTGATAATCATCTGTGCAATCGCAAGGAACCAATGCCTGAACCGTCCCAGCGAACCCGCCTCCGTGGATGCGCCAAGCCCCCTTGCCTTTCAACAGCTTTTCCGACACTGCAAGTGCCAAGGCGTTGCCGCGCTCCGCCGAACTGCTTAAGGGGTAGACGTTTTGCAGCAGCATGAACGAGGAGTGCCCCGATTCTATCATGGCTGCTACGTAGTCCCCCCACCGCCTCTCCCTGATCGACTCCACCTGTCGAAGGACGCGTTCATTTTCGCTGAAAAAGTGCATGGCACGCAAAACAGCCCGGTCAGGCATGGTTTTTCTTATAGTGCTCATTTCTGCCGTGAATTTCTCGCGATCCACCTCGCGCAAAGCCTCGCATCCGAAATAAGCGGCGACTTCGCGCATCTCGCGGGGAATGTCCGCGTATTCACTGGTGAGTCCTGCGTGGCTGCCGCCGGTGTTCACTATGCAAATGTCAAAGCCCCAGCGAGGCATGTCCAGTTTTTCAACCACTGGTGCGCTAGGCTCGTTGAAATCGATGTGTACGACACCGCCAATGGAAGAAGTCGCTTGGTCCAGCAGCCCACAAGGCTTTCCAAAGTAGGCGTTTTCAGCGTACTGCCCGATTTTTGCGATTTCAAGGGCGGAAATTTTCCCACTGTTGTACAAATGGTTTTGGATGGTGCCGACTAAAACCTCGAAAGCCGCCGACGAGGACAAGCCACTGCCCACTGGAATCTGAGACGCTGCAAGGGCATTGAACCCGCCCACTTTGTACCCGAGCTCAGAAAGCCGTGCTGTTACACCGCGAATGAGGGCGGCAGGAGTGTTTTTTTCATCAGCTCGCGGGGAAAGCGAGTCGATGCCGACTTCGTACATGCGGTCGAAACTCTCTGAAAACAAGCGGATTACCCTTGATTCAGTAGGAGAAGCAACGGCTGCGATGTCGAGCGTGACAGCCGCAGCCAGCACCCGGCCCCGCTGGTGGTCGGTGTGGTTGCCGCAGAGTTCGGTGCGCCCTGGGGCAGAAAAAACAGCGGCGAGGGTGTCGCCAAAACGTCCAGCGAACCGCTCCACTGCTTGCACGTAGCGCCTCTGCTGGTGTTCAGCGCTGCCTTGGTACAGTTCAGACAGCAAAACAGCACCGCCTTTTGACAGCAGAAAGTTTTTTAATCGTTCTTGATCGTATAGCATGGTTTTTACTCGAGTTGCCAGTCTCACCCTTCCTTTATATTTGAAACACTATATGCAAA
>Ga0082212_10000691_pt1 | contig 49104 bp, 37 predicted proteins | sample TergutNt197P3_FD_71548 | JGI IMG/M metagenome (GOLD analysis project Ga0082212, IMG submission 71548) | Neocapritermes taracua P3 segment gut microbial communities from Petit-Saut dam, French Guiana - Nt197 P3 | ecosystem: Host-associated > Arthropoda: Insects > Digestive system > Gut ... | reverse complement strand
AATTCGCCCGAAAGTATGGAGAAATCTTCAATCGCAATGGTGTGCGTCAGCATTTCGCTTTGCAAGCCGGCGATGTTTGCCTGTAATTTTTGCGAAACAAAAATCGCTTTACAACCTGAATGTAGCATGATGCTTTGCACTTCATCGGGGTGGAAATCGGGAAGGATGGGTACCACAATGGCTCCCATAGCTGTAATGGCAAAATACGAAATACACCAGTTGGGCATATTGCTGCTCAGAATGGCTACACGGTCGCCTTTTCGGATACCCATGCGGCAAAGCAATGCGGTAATTTCGGTTACCTCATACTTCATTTCTGCATAAGTCATTGGCGTTCCATCGACAAAGGAGATAGCGGGGCGGTTGGCATAGCGCGTGCAGCTGTGATCGAAAAGTTCTTTAAGAGTCATTGTTTTTGTATTATTTCCAAATAAAATATTTTCGCAGCAAATTTAATGTTTTTTCGCTACCTTTGTACGTTTTTTCAAAAAAATGACTGAAAAGAATTATTTTGGCAGGTTAGTTGTTATCTTGTTAATGACGTTGGTTGCCTGTACCGGGATGTATCTGTTGCCGGATAAGGTTTTGGGGTTCAAGCTGAAAAAAGTGGATCTGTTGTCGGATGTGCGTGTGAAAGCCCAACCCATTCCGCTTGACTTACAAATCAATGAGCAGGATGAGGAATTGTTTTTACCGATTGATACGTTGGTGATATCCGATACGGTGCCGGTGCATGGACTTACAGCGGATCAACTTTTGGAACGTGAGACGATCTACCAAATGGCGGCATCGTCGTCAAAAACAGATTCCATACAGGTACGCATTGAAGATTTTTCGGTCGGCTATACCGGTTTGAAGCATTTTTTCTCGGCGCTAAACCGGATTCATTCGTTGGAACGCCCTGTGCGTATTGCCTTTTTGGGTGATTCGTTTATTGAAGGTGATATCATCCTTGCCGATTTTCGGGCCATGATGCAGGATCGTTTTGGTGGTGGAGGCGTTGGTTTTGTTCCCGTCACTTCGAAGGTTGAACAATACCGGCCGACGATCAACCAATCCTCGAAAGGTTGGAAAACAAATTCGATTTTGTCGGAACGTACCCACAGGTATGTACTGCCTTGTGTGGTGTTTGAAACGGAAGACGACGAAGCAGTCATTACGTTTAAAACTGTCAATGCCTATTCCGGATTGGACAAGGCATCGTCGATCAAATTTATCTATTCAAAAAACGAACAATCCGAAATGCACCTGATTTGTAATCATTTGCAAGATACGATTGTTGATATATTGCCTGTAACGGAAACGATTACGCAATACGAAAAAGAAGGCGTTTTTACGGATGGCACGTTTTATTTCCGGAATGCAAAAGGGTTGCAGGCGTTAGGGATTGCGTTGGAAGATAATACGGGTGTGGTGGTTGATAACTTTTCGTTACGCGGAAACTCGGGCGTCGTATTGGATGCATTAGATATGAACAGTTGTATGGAGCTGCATGAAATTCGTCCTTACGACCTGATCATCCTTCAATATGGTTTGAATGTGGCTACGGAACAGGTACAGGAATATGGCTGGTATCGCGACCGGATGGTCAAGGTCATTCAGCATATCAGGGAATGTTTTCCCGAAACAGATATTTTGTTGCTGAGTGTATCCGACCGCAGTAATTACCGCGATGGCGCCTATCAAACCATGCCGGAGGTCGTGTCGCTGTTAAGGGCGCAGTACCAGGCTGCCCGGATAGCACAGGTGCCTTTCTGGAACGTTTTTGATGCGATGGGTGGCGAAAATGGCATGGTACGGTATGTCGACCGCCGTTGGGCAAGTAAAGATTATACACACCTGAGTTTTAGGGGTGGCAAAGAAATTGCATCGTTGCTGTTTGATGCGTTTATTTTTGAAAAGGAATTATATGATAAGATGGAAGAAACTGAGTCCCCTGAATCATTGAATAACTGAATAACTGAATAATAGAATAACTGAATAACTGAAAATCAATGAATTTCTTACGTTCTTACATTCTTAAGTTCTTACGATCTTGCCGTCTAACGATCTTACGGTCTTACGGTCTTACAATCTTACGATCTTTCCGTCTTACGATCTTGCGATCTTGCCGTCTTACAGTCTTACGGTCTTTCCTATTGATTGTCCCGGTTGTTTTTGCTGGCTTGGCATACGCTCCGTACATCACGAAAAAGCACGTATCGGGAATGGAAAGTCATCTCCGCGCCGAACTGACGGACGATGTGGAGTTGCAACTTCCTTTTGCGATAGATTCTTTGTGCCGAATCACAGATCCGAACAGTTCGTTGAGCGCTTTTCTCGACGAGTTGGAGATGTTGCTTGCCGGCAAAGATACGGTCATTCAAATTGTTCATTTAGGCGATTCGCATGTGCAGGCCGGACTTTATACAGGTCAGGTAATGCGTATGATGCATCAGGCTTTCGGCAATGCCGGACGGGGGTGGATAGCGCCTTTGAAGTTGGCCAAAATCAATGAACCCAAAGATTATTTTATTACTTCGTCGAAAGTAAAAGATTGGATTGCAGGACGTTGCATACAACTTATGCCCAAATGTATATGGGGCTTAGGGGGAATTGGGATTCAAACCGCATCAAAAACAGTTGATTTCGAGGTTCGTATAGGCCCAATTAACGGAGCGGGGTATGAATTTAACAAAGCGCTTTTATTCAGGGACGACAAAGCCATTCCTTTACTGCCGATAGAAGAAGATAGCATAGCCATTTATACAAAATGGGGTGAGGCAACAGGAATGCCACGTATCGCGGTTGATACTTTCAACATGGAGGAGCAAGCGATGTCCTTGCATTTGCTTAATGCCCCTCATGATTTGTTGCGCGAACTTGATCCGGGTATGCTGCAAACGCCCAATTGTTATTATGGTTTTTCGTTGATGAATGGCAACGCCGGTATCCTGTATCATGCGATCGGGCAAAACGGCGCTATGTTCAGACATTATACAAACAGCGATTATTTCCGTCAATTGTCATTGCTCAATCCTTCTTTGCTTATCATTACATTGGGTACGAACGAAGCGTTTTCGATCAGAAACCTGACCGATTCGATATTTGTATCTCAGCTTGACCAGTTTATTCAAGGCGTAAAGGAATTTTTGCCGGCTACCGCTATTTTGCTGACTACGCCTGCCGAAAATTTCCGTCGCACATCCAAAGGATTTGTGCGTAATGAAAATATAACATTGATAGCCAATGCAATTACGGAATATGCCGAACGGGAGGGATTGGCCTGTTTCGATTTGTACGGTATGACCGGAGGCGTCAATTCATGTCTGAAGTGGCAGGAAGCCAAACTTTTAGGAAGGGACAGGATTCATTATACGGCTGAGGCGTATTATGAACAGGGGAGGATGCTTTATAAGGCGTTGATACGGTTAATGGTTAATGAAGACCTCCCCCAACCCCCTCCAAAGGGGGATATGTGAGTTTGTAGGGGTGCACCCTTGCGGTCGCCCGATTAGAGTTTAATTATGGATTGCTTTGCCAACAAATTGGCTCGCAATGACAAGAATATAGTGGATAGTGGTTAGTATATTAATTAAGAATATCAATATAATTGTCAATTGTCAATTGTCAATTGTCAATTCAGAGACGTTTGACATCGGGCGTTTGTGGGAATTGCTGCAATATCAACCGGATGCGCCGATCCTGTTCAGTACGGGATTGTTCTTTTTCCTGTTTATTGGTTTTTTGATGATTTTCATGTCGTTGCGGCGGTTTACGCTGATGCGGATGGTTTATGTTTCTCTGTTTTCACTCTATTTCTATTACAAGACAAGCGGCCTTTGGTTTCTTTTGTTGCTTTTTACGGCTACTTCCGATTTTGTGATCGGACGGTGTATGTGGCCGACCAAAACAGTATGGAAGCGAAAAGGGCTTGTGGTGCTTAGCGTGGCCATTAATCTGGGCATGTTGGGCTATTTCAAGTACACGAATTTTCTGTATCAAACGGGCGTCATGGTATTGCAGCAAGCCGGTACGGCTTTGCAAATCCCTTCGTTGGCCGGGCTTACTTATACACAGATGGACATTTTCCTGCCGGTAGGGATTTCATTTTTTACGTTTCAGTCGTTGAGTTATATCATTGATTTATACCGATCCAAGATACGTTGTTTGACGCGTTGGGTGGATTATCTGTTTTTTGTGTCCTTTTTTCCGGGATTGGTAGCCGGACCGATTGTGCGCGCCCGCGATTTTGTCCCGCAAATGTATAAAAAACCTTCTCTGTCGCGCGAACAATTGGGCGAAGCTTTGTACCTGATTATCTGCGGGCTTTTGAAGAAATGCGTTATTTCCGATTACCTGAGCATGAATTTTGTGGACCGTATCTTTGATGCGCCGGCTTTATACACCGGCGTTGAAAATCTTTTGGGCGTCTATGGGTATGCCCTTCAGATATACTGTGACTTTTCGGGGTATTCGGATATGGCTATCGGCATCGCTTTGTTGCTGGGGATTCGCTTCAACATTAATTTTGATTCGCCTTACCGGTCGGCCACCATTACGGAGTTTTGGCGGCGTTGGCATATATCGCTTTCGAGCTGGCTCAAGGATTATTTGTATATCTCAATGGGTGGTAACCGGAAAGGCAAGACGCGAACTTATATACATTTATTAATAACAATGTTGTTGGGAGGTTTGTGGCATGGCGCAGCGTTAAGATTTATCTTGTGGGGTGCACTTCATGGCTTTGCATTGGCTTTGCACAAGTTCGCAATGAATCATTTCGGTCGTTTTTTTCAAAAGGAAGGGAAGGACATGAGTCCGCTTCGCCGTGTATGGGGCGTCATTTTTACGTTTCATATCGTATGTTTCGGGTGGATTTTCTTTCGTGCCGATTCCATACAGGTCGGAATGGAGATAATCAATCAAATTTGCACAAATTTTCATCCGGAGATTTTCATGCAATTCATTACAGGATATACAGGCGTTTTCGTTTTGCTTGTCGTAGGATATGTGATTCATTTTATCCCCGCGAATGTGGATAACAAGATCAAACACATTGTTACTTATTCGCCTTTGGTATTACAGGCTATCTACCTGATCATCGCTATATTTATCGTAGCGCAGGTAAAAAGCGCAGGGATAGTGCCGTTTATTTATTTTCAGTTTTAAAATGATTGTCGGACGCAACTTATAATCTTCAACGACCGGTTGTCGTACTATAATCATACAAATAACCCAAAGACCAAGGATTGAAAATCCAAAGTCTTTGAGTTATTTACACTTTTTATGTTGATCTTAAATATTCAACCAGATATCTCCATCGTACGGAGCCGGCGCATCAGTATCTGGCTTCCAGTCTTCCAATTCAACCCTGTATGTTCCTGATTCTGCGATGGTTTTTTCTGTTTCAACATGTGTGACCTCCAATGTAGGAGATTCGTAATCCTTTTTTTTCATATCTTTTGTTTTATCCATTTTTAAGTAAAATAAAAAATTAATAATTCATAAAGCGTTGAATCTGCCGCCAAAGATAAATATAAAAAATAAATAATGATACTTTTGCCAAAAAAAAAGATAATTATTTTTCACCTTTTTATCATTTGTTATGTTCTTTCTTTTGTCATTGCGGGTCGAATAATGTATGCAAATCATTAATATTCAATTACTTTACTTGAAATTTTTTGCATCAAAAAAACGTTTTTAAAAGTAAATATATTTATATTTTTTTCACCGTCCCTTAATCCGAAACGGGATAAGAGACGGTGAAAAACCTTATTTTATCTTTTGCTTATCGGCGGCATGTTTCGCTTCTTTTTCCGCTGCCGCTCGGTCAAATTCTTCCTTAGAAATTGAGTTCGCCACACTTGAACGTGGCACTATGATTGGTCCTGAATATCCGGCAGCATGCCAAGTTACTTTGGCGCCGCGTGTATAACGATCGTACTCAATGGAACAGATATGTGTAAAGTGAGTGCGAAATGTTGTTCTATAGCTAGAAGCTGCTTTGTCGATAATAACGACACTATCCATATCAAAAATCGGGGGATTAAGATTTGAAGGGATTAACGGCGTTGCGTAGCTGTCAACGTTATAGAAATTATAATTGCGAATATCAGGACTATATGGTTCATTAGTATCATAATAATGACTCATTACTCCTCCTTCGAATGTCATAATCCTTAACCTCATAGGATCATTGAGTGTGCCGTTCCACCAGTGTGTATACACTTCTAACTTAAGTTTTCGTGGCAAGCCTGAATTGTCGGATTTACGCGACTCCGGCGTTATCATTGGTGCATTAAAGAAAACCGTTTCTCCTTGCCCTAGTGTAGCGTCGCCACCCCAGAATATAAGGCTATCACTTAACTGTGATTGTGATGGCGGAAAAGAGTTATTTCTACCACCATATTTACCAATAATGTTGGTATAGCTATAGCCTAAAGTCCTGTAATTACCTTGAACACCTAAAGTATAGTACTGATCATTATCGAATGGAACAGGTTGTCCGTTGGTCATAAGGTCGTTGCCTGCAAACTCCACCGCAATATCAATATCGTTGTATGTTGCCCATGTAAATTTTAGTACAAAATAATCAAACGGCGGAATAGTGGAAAACAAGTCCTGTTCAACAGGGAAGGTGACCGTATAGGTTGGGTCGTCGGCATGGGCAATGGTGATAAAACCTGTTCGAGGTTCAAGATCGGGCGTCTGCGGGGCGACAATCTGTAACTTGCCTGCGGGCGTAATGCTTGCTGATGTAATCCACGAAGAGTATGATACAATGGTAAACTTTTCCGAGCCGCCATCAACAAATATATCAAATTCGCCGGTATTGCCTGTCAGCAGGTTATTGGGTATATCAAACTCATCGTCATCATCAATATTGTAGTTGTCGATGGCAACGTATGTCAGTTCGTTGTTTGAGAGGTTTCGCAGCGTCATTACCTGCAAGCCAAATACTGTTGAGCTTCTTGTAATGGTCAAATTGTCGATAGGCCCTAAACCGCTTGACGGCGATACTGAAGCATTAGTCGGACCGGGCGCCACAACTTCCCATGCTGCTGTGCTACTTATGGTGATGACTTTTGCTGAATTGCCGGGCGATGGCGACAACCAAACGTCTCTTGGCGTAGCGGTCAGCATCTCAAGCACGCAACGAACACTTGCTGCGGTACTTTTTTTGCGATTAAACTCAAACTTTGCATCGGTCGGATCAAAATTCATGCTCCAGGCATAATCATTATCTGCTACGGTGCTTGTCCAGTATGAACTGCCTGTCCCCAAATATTGCATATTGGAATTGTCGGAATTACGGTATCCGGCACTTGGAAAGAATAAGCTGGCAAAATTATTGGGATTGTAGAACAGCCGTCCGATATGCGCTATATTCCGTGTTCCGGAAGCAACCGTGCTATTTGTACTAATCGCCATCCGGTCAAAGAAGCCGTCGGCATAATATCCATACACCGAGTTGGAGGTAGAAGAGCCTGTGGAAAGAACAGGATCTAAAAACAACGACTGTCGCATTTCGGAATCATACGCATCGCCGGTCAGATAGAAACTGTCTTCCGGGCCGTCATTGGGACGGCGATAGCCGGGAGGACATGTCTCCTGGGAGGGAGAAATAAGATTCCAGAAACCAGTTTCGATATTTGTGTTCCAAGGAGAAAAAGTAGGCTGATAGGGATTGTATGCGAACCGTTTGGCAGCGCCTGCTCCTGCCCACTGGAACATCGCGCCTGCCTGCGACGGATAGTTTGTCAGTATACTCGGATTCACAGTGACGACTGCGTCGATGGTATCTACAACGGCGTCCATAGTCGTAGCCGAAACATTATAAGGCAAAATCTTCCGTGCTTTAAAGCGATTGTCCGGTGCAGGACTGCCAAAGCTATTATAATCGCCCGGTTTCATCACAAAATCAGGTTCTTCACCCTGTCGGATAAAAATGCGCTGCCGTAAGTTATTGTTATTGTAGGTAAGCAACACCACTCCATAGCGGGCAGGGTAAGCAAAGGAGGGAACATAGATGCCTTTGAGACCAATGCGGAACCTGATGAATTCATCATTGGCTTCGTATCCCGGGGCGGTGCTTGGCCGTAGCGTGCCGGTGATGGCTGTCGATGCAGCAGGTGACAGTTTGTGATCATTGTCGAAAAGAATATTTTTTTCATAAGTATCCGGGTCGAACCCATATACGTCAGAGTCTCCCGTCCATTCCTTATCAAGCTCTATCCAGCTTTCTCCGGAGACTACCACCGCGCTCCATGTGCCGTCGGCTTCACCCGAAGGTGCACGAGGTATGCGAATCAGCCGTTCGCCGGTCTGACCGGCCTTCCAGAACGCACCGACGTATGGGATGAAACCTGCAGGCGGATCGTCCGTCACATTTTTCACATTCCCGAATTTTATTTCCAAGTTATAATTGTATCCGCCTTGTAACTTCTTTGAAAAGATGGCAGGCGTCGGAACTGGATGGGTAGTGCCGCCAATTTCGACCGAACCAACCTTGACAATGGTCGAATTTTCATCGCCGGTATAGACTAACCTTGAATCGGAGGTTAATAATGTTGGCGAGGTAGTTGAAAAACCGATAAACTCCTGATCAATAGCAGCGCCAGGAATCAATTTCCCCGAATCGATAGACATTGAACCCAAATAACCGTTCATCTTTACATTCGAAATATCCGTAATATTACCAATCGAACTCGAAGCCTTCACGGTGACTTGAGAAAAAAGATGCTTCAACACAATCGTCACATTGTATGTGCCCGGGCCGGTTACATCAATCGAATCGCATACGCCCCATAACAGGTCGGAATCATCAGGACTGCTACCTAAAGGCAGAGCGGGTGGATAGATCAACGGGATAGGCGTGGCGTTATTTCTTGAAAAAGCAACAAAGCGGTACATTTTTCCGATATCCAGCGTGATAGGAACCGCGCTGATACGTGTAATCGTTGGGATCAACATAGCGGCGTCTACTGAATATATGGCATTTTGCGAATAGACGGGAGCTACGCCTCCTTGTTCGTATGCAACGATATGCAATTCTGCATTGGCGTTAAAAGAGCGTAGCATCGCTGAGCGCGTCCCGACTTCTGAAGTCGGTGTGTTCCTTAGCGTAGCAAACATAGAGATGTCGTCGTTGAGCGGGACGACCACCGTCTCCGAAGTCCAATCCGCGGCGCTACGTGTAGCAACGACGTCATCATCACCATACGTCTCAAATTTGATTTCAAAGTTGATGTTACCGTCTTTAAACGGTATGCCTTTTTCTGTTTTTTCATTTTTCCCGATACCATCATCCGAGCAAGAGGATAGTTGCAGTATAAAACTACATAAAAAAATAAAGACAACACATAATTCAACTATGTATTGTCGTTTCTGATTTTTTTCTAAAAAAATAGGTTTTTGTAATATTTTCATATTGTAGATATTATAACTCCGTAAAAGCACTTCTGAAAGTATGTTTTGGTCATAGAAACAGCTCCTGCTTTAACTTTGTCAGTTGTTTCCTTATTTGTAATTTCCCTTTACAGACGTCATACAGTCAATTATCATTGAAAAATCGCGCAAATATAGTGACCTTTTGTAATAATTACAAAAAAAACAAAGAAAAATGATATAAAGAAAATGCAATTAATATTTGGATACCGAAATATCACATAAAATATGTGTGATATTATTGACTATTTTAATTAAAAAAATGTATATATTATGTGTTTATAAGGACTGCTAAAAAAAAACCTGTATGCAACATTCCTGTCATTGCTCTCCCGAACCGCAATCTCCTTCAAATGAGGAGATGCGGATTCAAGAGATGCTGAAACAAGTTCAGGATGACGAAAAGAGTAAGCCTGCAAAAAACCTCACCTTGAATTTTGCATATCAGCGATAGTTTGCGCTTCTTTTTCTGCTAAATACTGTTCAAGTTCTTCTTGTGTCATTGGCTGAGTAGGCGCTAAGGGCGCCATTATCGGAGCTATGGGAGATGGCGATGGCGATGGGGAACTGAAAGTGCCATGCCATGTAATTCTGGCAGTGCGCCGGTAGCGGTCATATACTACGGTAGCTACATGTCCGTATGCTGTTCTAAAGGCAGCTGCATTTGTGCCTTGTTTGAGAATGCCTGCGCGTGTTTCAAACCACGAAGGGGCGTTAAGCAAGCTCCAGGCATTCGACAATAACAGGTCTGCAGCTGTAGTAGTAGAATCCACATTATAAAAGTTATGTGCATTGATTGGCAGTTGACCGGGCGGTGGAGTATTTCCATTAACACCGGTGGGTTTTAACATTTTGCCTTCTTCGTAAGTGCTGATTGTTACCGTTCCCACCGTTGTTGAGCTGCTACGGTGCGATATATAAATGTCTAAAGTTATTTCGCGTGGCAGACCGGTGTTGTCCTCTCTGCGAGACGGAGGAGTTATTTGCGGCGCATTAAAAAACACTGTTTCACCTTGACCTGAAGTTGCATCTCCTCCAAAAAACATCAACCCTTCTTCTAACATTTGATCGCTAAATAGAGGTGCGATGCCGGCGCCGGCAGTACCGGTAGAGTTAAAATAGCCATTATGGTCTACCGAACCGCGAGTACCGTCTAAATATAGAATGCTTGCCAAACTATAACCCATAGCTCTTGAAAGCGAATTTGCCCCGTTATAAATAATATCAGTATTGTCAAACGGAACCTGTTGTCCCATAGTTGGGCCGCTAACCATGAAATTATTCACAAACTCAACTCCATACTCAGCGTCACCTAAAGCCCATGTCGTCCTTATAACAAAAAATTTAAATGGCGCCGTATCGGAATATAAATCCTGTTCAACCGCAAAAGTAACCTGATAGGTAGGATCATTGGCGTGGGCAATGGTAATGGTGCCGGAGCGCGGATCCTGATTAGGACTCTGGTCGGCGGTTAGACGCAGTTTACCGTCAGGGTCTATTGAAGCATTAATCCAAATATCCGATACGCCGATAATCACAAATGTTTCGCTCCCTCCATATACATCTATCTCAAATGCATCCGTATTGTTTGTCAATAGATTGTTGGGAATATAAAACACATCATCATCCTCAATATAATAATTGTCAATCGAAACGTATGCCAATTCATCGTTAACGGTATTTCGAAGGATCAATGTCTGAAGACCAAATACGGTTGTGCTTCTTGTGACCGTTATATTGGTTGTCCCTGAGCCGCTTGAGGCCGATAGTGAAGCATTGGTCACCGGAGATTCAACAACCCATGGGTCTACGCTGGTAATCACTAAGTTTTTCACATCATTGTCGGTCGATGGAGAAAGCCATAAGTTTCTTGGCGTACCTGACAACGTTGAGGCCACACAACGCAGACTTAGTGCAGCATCCTTAGAAGTGATGCCTACAAGGTTGGCGACTGAGACGCCAAGACTCAGGTTCCATGCATAGTCTGCATCAGTCACTGTACCGGTCCAGTATGCACTCTCCATGCCCATGCCTTGCAAACCGGAGTAATCGGCACGACGATATCCGGAACTGGGGAAAAACAAACTTGCTTTATTGTCGGGATTGTAGAACAGTCGTCCAATATGTGCAATATCCGGATATCCGACTCTTACCGAGCAATCATCGCCATAAGAAGAACCTTCTCCATTTAAAATCTCATGGCGGTCAAAGAAGCCGTCAGCATAATATCCATACAACGAATTGGTCGTGCTGGAAGCGTCGGAAGGCATTGGATCTAAAAACAGCGACTGGCGCATCTCGGAATTGCTTACAATGCCTGACGGATTAAAAATATCCTCCGGACCGTCGTTGGGACGGCGATAGCCGGGCGGACATGCCTCATAGCCGGCAGCAATTAAGCTCCAGACCCTATCGTCCGTATCATAATACCAATAAAGGGGGCTTAGGCGATGCGCATCATAAGCGAAACGCTGTGACACACCTTTGCCCGCCCACTGAAACATCGCGCCTGCCTGCGACGGATAGCCGGTCGATATGCCCGGATTGACGGATGGAGAAGTGCCGGTGACGTCGACTGATGCATTCAAAATTGTAGCCGTAAGGTTATAAGGCGAAAATTTCCGTGCAAAAGAGCGATTGTCGGGCACGCTTGCGTTCAAACCGTCCGGATCGCCCGGTCTCATCAGAAAATCAGCCTCTTCGCCCTGGCGGATAAAAATACGTTGACGCAAGTAATTATTATTATAGGTAAGCAACACCACGCCATAACGGGCAGGTTTGAGCGGGGTAGGTATATGGATGTTTCTGAGACCGATACGGAAATAGATGAATTCGTCATTGGTCTGGTATCCTGCAGCGGTACTCGGACGCAAAGTGCCTGTGACGACGGTCGAAGCAGTGTTTGGCACTGCGTTGTCTAAATCGAAGCTCAGATTGCTTTCATAAGTTTCGGGATACATCCCATAGATGCCGGTATCGCTTGTCCAATCCTTGTCGAGCATAATCCAGTCTTCGCCTTCGATCACCACAGCGCTCCACGTACCGTCGGCATCGCCTGATGGCGCTCGTGGTATGCGAATGAGCCGTTCGCCGGTCTGACCGGCCTTCCAGAAAGCGCCAACGTATGGAATAAAGCCAAAAGGCGGCGGGTCGTCCGTTAATTTCTTCGCATTTCCGATTTTCAGCTCCATGTCATATTTGAAACCGCTTTTCAGCTGTTTGGAAAAGATGGCAGGCATCTGAACAGGGTGGGTAATACCATCTATTTCAACCGAATTGATCTTAAAAACGGTCGAATTATCGCCGCCGGTGTATACCAAGCGCGGATCGGATGTTAATGTCGGCGGGGTGGGTGAGAAGCCTGTAAACACCTGTGAGATAGCCGCATCGGGTTCCAATCTTCCCGAATCGACATGCATAAATGCCGTATAGCCGGCCATCTCAACGCCGGTAATACCGGGGCCGGTAAATGCGCCGATCGAATTGGAAGCCTTTACCGTGACTTGCGAAAACAGGTGCCTCATAACGATCGTCACATTGTAGGTGCCGGGGCCGGTGATATCCAACGAATCGCATACGCCCCATAACAGGTCGGAATCATTAGGACTGCTGCCTAAGGGAGAGGTGGGCGGATAGATTAACGTGATAGGTGTGGAGGTATTTCTTGAAAAAGCTACCAACCGGTACATTTTTCCAATATCCAGCGTGATAGGGGTTGCGCTAATACGTGTAATCGTCGGGTTATAAATTGGAGCGTCCACTGAGTACGCGGCATATTGGTCATAAACAGGATCTAACGCTCCATGCTCGTAAACAACGATATGCAACTCTGCATTGTTGGTAAAAGAGCGCAGCATAGCAGAGCGTGTCGTGACTTCCCTTGGTGCATTTCTAAGCGTGGCAAACATAGAGAGGTCGTCGTCGAGCGGAATCACGACCGTCTCCGACGCCATATCCGTAGCGCTACGCATCGAGATATCATCGTTTTCTCCATAAGAATCAAAATTGATCACAAAATTGATGTTACCGTCTTTGAACGGTATGCCGCCTTCTGGTATTTTATTTTTTCCGGCAAAATCTTCCGAACAGGAGGATAGTTGCAGTATAATACCACATAAAAAAATAAAGGCAATACATAATTCATATATGTAATGCCTTTTCAAACTTTTTCCTAAAAAAACAGGTGATTGTAATAATTTCATAATGTAGCTTATTAGACTCGGTAAGAGCGCTTACAAACATTCGGGATGCCTTTTTAAAAAGTCGCTGCTCTTACTTCGTTTGTTGTTTCATCATTTGTTATGTTCCACTATATCCGGAATGCAGTCAGTTATAATCAAAAAGTGTGCAAATATACTAACTATTTGAAATAATAACAAATATAAACAAAAAAAATAACTTAATGAAAAAACAAGCAATATACAGATGCCAAAATATCACATAAAATATGTGTGATATTTTGGCATGATTAAAATGATCAATCGAATTTGTTTCTATGTGTTATGCCTGATATGCAGAATATCGCCATCCTGTACGATATAGTTTTTCCCTTCAACAGTCAATCTCCCTGCTTCTTTGCATTTCAGTTCGGAACCAAGCGATGCAAGGTCTTCATATTTAATCACTTCGGCACGAATAAAACCGCGTTCCAGGTCACTGTGTATGGCGCCGGCGGCTTGCGGCGCCGACATTCCTTTTCGGATTGTCCACGCCCGGTTCTCTTTGCCTCCGACCGTAAAGAAAGAGATCAGGTTAAGCAACCGGTATGCCTGTCTGATCACGCGGTTGACGCCCGGTTCCGTCAGTCCCACGTCCGAGAGGAAAAGGTTTCTGTCGTCCTCATTTTCCAGCTCTGCAATTTCCGATTCTATCTTACCTGCGATGATCAAAGGCTCCATTCCCAAAGGCTGCAAATACTGTTTGATGGTTTCGACATATTGATTACCCGTAACGGCGTCTTTATCATTCACATTGCAGACATACATCATCGGTTTTTCGGTCAGCAACATCAAATCTTTGACCACCGCCTTTTCTTCTCCGGTCGCTTCTATTGTTCTTACATTTTGAAGATTTTCGATATGGGCTTTATATTTTAACAGTATTTCAAGTTCGTGTCCGGCATTTTTATCGCCTACTTTGGCTGCTTTCTCTACTTTTTGGATTTTTCGTTCGATCTGTTCCAAGTCTTTTACCTGCAATTCAAAATCTATAATTTCAATATCCCTGACAGGGTCGATGGAGCCTTCCACATGGAGAAGATTGGGGTGGTCGAAACAACGAAGCACATGGATAAGCGCATCGCACTGGCGTACGTCGGCCAAAAAAGTATTGCCGATCCCTTCGCCCTGATTGGCTCCTTTGGCCAATCCGGGGATGTCTATCACGTCGAGGGTAGCATAAATCAGCTTGTCGGCCTTGATAAATGTGTTGATATGCGTCAGTCGTTGGTCGGCAACGGGGCAAACGCCTATATTGGATTTGTTTGTACTGTAAGCAAAGTCGGTAACGACTGCTTTAGTGTTTGATATACAATTAAACATGGAAGTCTTACCTGTATTGGTAAGCCCCACAATGCCGCATTTTAAACCCATGATTTCTTCATTTTATTTTGCATCCGGACTGCAAAGATAACGACTAAAATGAAGAAATCCCGTCAGTTTATAATTTTCAAAACATTTTTTCCATCGGTGACAATATATACGCCGCGGGCAGGCAAGGATATTTTGGCTGTTTCGCCGTTGGCGACGCCCTGATATATGAGCGTTCCGGGTAGCGTATAGACGTGCCAGGTGTCGCCCGCCTTTACACCGTTTATATACAAAACGCCGTTCTGCGTCCATGCCTGAAGAGATGCAATGCGTTGCGTCTCTACGCCTGTTGACTGCGTAAATGTAGCTTTGACGGTTACAGTATTGGGAGGCATCCTGAATGTGCGTACATTTTCCTCGCCAACGACCGGAAAGGTAATTGCCCAATTATCGGTGGAATATACTATTATCTCATCAAGTATATAGCCGGGAGAGGGCGTTATGGTCAGTGATATGATTTCGCCGGTTCTGGAATACATCCTGTCTGATGTTACCCGTCCATTGGTTGTCGGTGCAATGGAAATCAAGCGTTGTATGAGAGGCATTACAAAGTTATCGTCCCATTGGGCGTAAAGTGTGATATCCCCCGTGATTTTAAAAATTGCTCCTTCCGGATAGGATGTTCCCTTGCCGTTTGACTGCGTGTTCCAGACTGTAAAAATCATGTAGGGTTTGATCATGGAGCCGTGTTCTAAAACGGTCACCTTGTCGCCTGCTACATACGGGTTGTTGGGGTCGGTCAGCGTACCGATACCTCCGTTGGCTTCGTAAGTCACTGTCAACGGTTTAGGTAATAAAGCAAAACCTGTTATTGCCATTGCCATTGCCGGATTATTATAGGTATCCCCGCTATATGTTACTTGAAAATCGTAATTGTTTGTATTCGGATTTATGAGTACAAATGTATATACACCGTTACCTGTTGCAGGCTGAACATCTGTACTTGAACCGTTTACGAAAAATGTGATGGTACCCGTTGGATTACATCCGGCTGCAAGCGTCGCGGTAAGCGTGATATTATCGCCATAGTATGCCTGACTTGCCGTTAGTGACAGCGTTGGAGATGCTATATTTTCCGTAATCGTGATGCTTGCTGTATTGGTACAGCCGCCGGCAGAGGTGACGGTGACGGTATAGGTACCGGGAGTACTTATGATCGCATCGGCATTGCTGCCCAGTCCGTTGTCCCACGCATAATTTACGCCGCCGGTAGCCGTCAGGCTGATATTTGGTGTGTTACAGGTCAATACAGTGGTTCCTGTATTGTTGGTGATGTCGGCAAGTGGGGCTACCGTTATTTTAATCGGCTCTTTCATACTTTCAACAGTCGGTTCAAATATCTTCCTGTAAGTTACATATACAAACTGTTCTCCCGCAACGTCGGTATTGATGCTTGCCGGATCGGGAGGTGTCAGGGAGCCTGCGCCGGAAAGGCTTGTGTACCACACAAGTTCGTATTCAAACGGTTCGGGATTCGGATCTACCAATGTAGCCAGAATGACGGTCAGCGGCTCTCCCTTACAGACGGATGTTTCGTGTACTATGGGTCGCGGCGCTTCGCCGACGATGACCGTAATTTGAATTTCACCACATGCACCCGGCGAACTCTGCACCTGAGTAACCCAGAAATAGAAGGTTCCTGCAGAAGCTAAGCTCTGCTTCGGAGGGGATATCACTGTTCCCGGATCCGTCGGGCTGGTTCCGGCATAACGCCAGTAAAGATAGTCGGCTGCCACACTCATCGAAGCGCCGATATCGGAAGAAATATCCACTTCGCTTCCTCCCTGCTGATAATAAACTACAGACCTGGCTACCGTTGGCGGAGGCAGTGTACCCGGACATAATTGCCAAGGCTTCGTCTCAAACCCATGCGTGCCATCAGGAACCATTACAGTACCTCCGGCGTTTTTGAAACCTGAAATATTCACCGTGTAAGAACCGTCCGTAAGTCCGCTGAAGGGAATCGTAAATACGGTGCTGCCGGCCGACCACGAGCCGCCGGCAAGCGCGGGAAGGCTATTCAGTTGTACCGCTCCAACCGTCATTTCATCCATCGGCTCGCTGAAAGTGATGACTACGTTGCCGTCAGATCTATACACATCACCGAATGGCATAACGCTCACAACGGTGGGCTGCGCAACTGCTGCTGCGCCTGAAAACATAAGGATGGCGATGAAAATCAAAACACGTTTGAGAACTCCCGTAGCAGGGGATTTTCTATCAAAGCGCATCCTGCTTCGTTTGACTTGAATTTGTAACTGTTTTTCCATGAGAGTGATTATTTATGATGTTTTGCAATAAAGATTTATGAAGAAATGATCATTTTTTTTATTATAAATAGTGTAATTTTTTTTCCGGTTTCAGCATGATTTTGTTCTTTAGAATAATTATAAATTATTTTCACATTTGAAATTTTTTGCAAAGATATGGACAATAATTGGTTATACAATAGAATTTCTCAATTATTTTTCAATTCATTACTTTTTTTACTGTTTTTTTACCGATTAAAACGATTACTGTACTGTCGGATTTTTTTTTCGATATTGATGAATACCCGGATTTATACGCCATCTTAGATTTTGAACTTGTTTCAGGACGGCAAGACAGCGTAATGGGATCACTGCATTTGCTTTTGATAAAAATAGGGTTGTTTTTGAAAAAAAACAATCATTTAGAGCAGAAATTTCGCAGTAATGATTATTTTTGCAAATTAAGAAAAAAATTCAGAGTGCGGGTATAAAAATTAATAATCCGCCCTCAAATAGTAATATAATAGTTTTCAATGGGTATAAGTCCTTCTAAGACACGGATTTCGACTGAAATAAAAGAGCATATATTAGATAATGGATTGACGGTTTGGCTGAATGAAGATCACAGTCAACCCAAAGTGTTTGGCGCCGTTGTTGTAAAGGCGGGAGCAAAACATTGTCCTGATACCGGTATTGCGCATTATTTCGAGCATATCATGTTTAAGGGTACCGATAAGATCGGAACAATAGATTATGCTTCCGAAAAGGTATTACTCGATGCCATAGCGTCGAAATACGACGAATTGTCCGAAACGAAAGTCCCATGGGAAAGGATGTATGTACAGCGCAAAATCAACGAATTAAGTGTAAAAGCCGCCGAGTATGTGATACCCAATGAGTTTGACAGGTTGATCAGCAAATATGGCGGCACAAAGTTGAATGCCGGCACTTCTTATGATTATACGGAATACCATAATATTTTTTCTCCTCAATACATGGTTCATTGGGCTGAGTTAAACAGCGAGCGATTGTTGAATCCTGTATTCCGAATGTTTCAGAGCGAATTGGAAACAGTCTACGAAGAAAAAAACAGAATGGACGATATGATGTTGCATCAAGCCATTGAGAAACTATCGGCCATCTATTTTCATCCGCATCCTTATGGTTATCCTATCATCGGAAGTACGGAGAACCTGAAAAATCCCCGTCTCTCGGAGATGCGGAAGTTTTTTGAATTGTATTATGTGGCTTCCAATATGGGTTTGATTCTGAGTGGCGATTTTGATACGGCGTCAGTATTGCCCATATTGGAACGCACATTCGCACGGATACCCAGAGGCGAAGTAAAAACCATCCCGCCTGTCGAAATCCGTTCGTTCAAAGGTAGGGAAAAGGCTGTCATCAAGGTGCCAATCCCTTTGATGAAAGCGATTGCGTTCGGTTTTCGCGGCGTACCCTCCAACCACCCCGATCAGGTAGCATTGGATATTGCCGTCAGTATCCTTAACAATTCGAATGGCACAGGCTATTTGGATCAGTTGATGGTAAACAGAAAGCTAATGGGCGCAATCGTAGGAGGCGAAACGTTCCATGAAGCCGGTTTTATTGGCATTGTGGCAGTTCCTAAATTGGTTTCGCAGTCGTGCCATGCAGCCGAAAGATTGGTGTGGCGCGAAGTAAACCGTTTGAAAAACGGCGATTTTACCGACGAGATGTTCTCCAGTCTTAAACAGGAACAACTTCGTCGACATTTTTCGGAACTCGAAGATATTGATTCGAGAAGCAAAGTGCTGATACGATTGTTTTCGCAAGGGAAAACCTGGACAGACTACCGGAATGATTTGATAAGGGCCGACCGGCTGACCAAAGAAGATGTAGTAGAAGTGGCAAACAATTATTTTGGGGATGATTATCTGTATGTGCGGAAACGCACAGGCAGGTATTCGAAAGATAAACTCACAAAACCGGATTTCGCCCCTATTCTGCCGAAACATACGGATTCCACATCGGCTTACAGTAATTGGATGGAAACGATTCCTGTGCAGGAAGAAAAACCGCGTTTTGTGGATTTTGAGAAGGATGTGGCGACTGTTCATCTGTCTGAATACGCCACCTTGTATGTGACCCCCAATCAGGTAAACCAAATATTTACCTTTAAAATGGAGTTTGGTGTCGGTGTGCTGGAACAACCCAAATTAAAACACCTGACCTCCTATATACCATTGCTTGGAACTGATCATCAGACGTTTAATCAATTCAGAACGCGTTTGCAAGCATTAGGCAGTACGTTGGATTTTGATGTTGACAATCATTGTTTGAGCGTCAAGGTTAGCGGATTCGACAGCTTTTTCGGTGAAACTATTGCGGCGGTCAGTGATTTCCTGTCGCATGTAAAAGCTGAAAAGAGTAAGTTGAAGACGTTGACAGACGACGCCAAATTAACGCAAAAAGCCTTTTTTAAGTCTAACAATGAGGTGGCTGAAGCGCTGTTTGAGTATATACAGTATGGCATATACTCTCAATATATCAATAGACCCTCCTTGAAAGAAATAAAAAGAATAAAAGGGCAGGCGATGGTCGATCTTTTTCATGCGATTCAGAAAGTTGAATGTGTGTTGCATTACTGTGGCACATTGGAAACCGATAAAGTGGTTGACGTAGTGAAAAAAAATATTGCTATCGAGCAAATAACTCAAAAATCCAAATCGCCGATATACCGCGAGTATGTCAGGTATGACCGACCGTTGGTTTTCTTTTATCCGATAAACGATGTATTTCAGAATATCATTTATGCCTATATGTCTTGTGATCAGCAGGAAACGTTGCAAAAACGTCACGAGGCCAATTTGTTTTCAAGATATTTCGGCGAAGGCATGTCGTCGTTGATGTTTCAGGAAATTCGTGAATTTCGTTCGTTTGCCTACTATACGTCGGGCGCCTTTCGGTTGCCCCCTTTTTGCCGGATAGATAAACCATCCCGTTTTATTGCATATTTATCTACCCAGTGCGATAAAACGATCGATGCGTTAGATGTGCTTAATTCGCTTATTCAGAAGATGCCAAGGTATCCCGAAAAAGTAGCGTCAGCCATTCATGCAGCTGTAAGTCAAACCAATAATGATTATCCTTCGTTTCGTGATGTGTCTTCAAAAATTGCTGCTTATAAGCGTGACGGCTATACGGAAGACCCCAACCGTAAACTGTTGGAAGATATACGGCAGATGCAAATGGATGATATTGTTCGTTTTCATCAAACGAATGTCAAGGGACGTACATTGGTTTATGTGGTTGTCGGTAATTCGCGAAAGATGGATATGCGCAAATTAGCTTCTTTTGGCGATGTTATTCATGTAAAAAAGTCGGATTTCTACCGATAAAAATCTTTATTATTATGAAAATTCTTGTAACAGGCGCAGCGGGTTTTATCGGATCGTTTATAGTCCGGAGGCTTTTAGGAGAAGGCTTTGAAGTGGTCGGATTAGATAATATCAACGCGTATTACGACGTTCGGTTGAAATATGCAAGGCTTGCTTTGTGTGGTATTGACGAACAACTTGTAACAAACGACACACTTTTGCAGAGCAGCCTGTTTCCGGATTACCGTTTTATCAAAGCCGGTTTGGAAGACAGAACAGTCATTGAAAATCTTTTTGAGGCGGAACATTTTGATCAGGTATGTAATATGGCAGCGCAAGCGGGCGTCAGGTATTCGATTGTCAATCCACATTGTTATGTAGAGAGCAATATTGCAGGGATGATGAATATATTGGAGTGTTGCCGGCGTCATCAAGTGAAACACTTGGTATATGCCTCATCAAGTAGCGTTTACGGGATGAACGCGAAAATCCCTTTTTCGGAGAGCGACCGCGTGGATTACCCTGTCAGTTTGTATGCCGCCACCAAACGCAGCAACGAATTGATGGCTTACACCTATAGTTCGTTATATCATTTACCCACCACCGGATTAAGGTTTTTTACCGTATACGGACCATACGGACGTCCGGATATGGCGCCGATGATTTTTGCCAAGGCTATAACGGAGGGACAACCGATCGAGGTCTTTAATCATGGAAACCTGAGTCGCGATTACACCTTTATCGATGATGTGGTAAACGCTGTGGCTAAACTGATTTGCCACGAGCCGGTCGGTGATATACCATATAAACTGTTTAATATCGGTTGTTCTTCGCCCGTCAATCTGATGGATTTTATTACAGTGATGGAACAAGCCATCGGCAAAAAAGCCGATATGATTTTTAAACCCATGCAGGCAGGTGATGTATATGCTACATTCGCTGACACTTCCCTGTTGCAAAAGGAGATAGGCTATCAACCAAAGGTGAAGATCGAAGAAGGCATCGCCGCTTTTATACAATGGTATTGTTCGGAGCAGAATCCGCTGCTTTAGCACCATTCCGGTTTAAAAACAAATTACGGGCATAAGTGATACTCCCTACGCTATGGCTGAGGATCAAAATCGGATCTAAACGGATAAGCCCATATATCAAAATTGAGATTGAACCGACAATACTCAATATCCAGAAACCATCGGGCAGGATGGATTCTCTTAATCTTCTGGAATACAACCATTGATAGACAAAACGAAAGGCAAAAATCAATTGTCCGGCCGTGCCGAATAAGAGCAGACCATACGATATGCCTTTCCATAAATGACTTATATCCCCGCCGACGGTAATTGCCAGCATAATGATTGCGATTGCAGGTGTTACAAAAAGTATTACACGAACAACCCGGTAAATGCTTTTCCACCGATTCAGGATGTTCAGATTCCATATATAGATATAGTACGAGAAAAACTGCCCCAAAATAATGGTAAAATCCGCCCGTAACCATCCGTAAATCAGAAAGAGAAACGAAGCTATCAGGCTGAGTTGCCAATAGATAACCGGGGAGACTACTTTTTTAGACTTCTCCGACAAAAACCATTGCACAAACATGCGCGCCGAAAACAACGTCTGTGGAATCAATCCGAATAAAAAAATCCAATATTTCTCCATTATTCAACTGCGTTGATATTGCCGGTTTCAATCTTGTAAATGATAGTCCGTTTCTTCATCCACCGGTAGGCAAAGCAATCAATAAAGGGCGCGACTAACCGGTTGGTCAGATGAAATTTGGATTTTCCTGCCATTCGCGCGAAATGACGCACAGGGATTTGTTTGACTTTCCCCTCCTGCAACAAAACCAACGCAGGCAGAAAGCGATGCATCCCTTTAAAAAACGGAATGTGTCGCGCCGTTTCAGTCCTGAAAATCTTTAACGGACAGCCGGTATCTTCTATCCCATCGTTGGTCATCAACCGTCTGAATCCGTTTGCTATTTTTGATGAGACTTTTTTTCCAAACGAATCTTTCCGTGTGGCACGTATACCTGTAACCATTTCAAAATCATTTCGGTAAGGCAAAAGTAATTCAAAATCTTCGGGCGTAGTCTGCAAGTCGGCGTCCATATATCCTGTAAAACGTGATTCAATTTGGTTAATCCCCGCACTAATTGCGGCGCTTAACCCGCAATTTCCGACAAAACCGATATAAAAAAAATGCAGATATTGCCGGCAGACATCCTTTATTTTTGTCAAACTGTTATCGGTCGAGCCGTCGTTTACAAACAAGATGCACGCAGTAACCGAAGCATGATCGATATATTCCGCCAAAGTGTTCGCTAATCGGCCAATATTATCTTCTTCGTTATAGATGGGCACAATGATGCTTAATTCATAGTTGCAGGTAGGATTCATTTTTTTACTATTTATTTAGCTTTGATGATGGCAACTTCTTTCAACAAATCAGGGTTATGACGTTTATCGCCTTTCTTTCTCCAGTTGTTATCGAAAGCGCCTATGTATTCGATTGTTACATTATTATTTGCCATGACTTTTTCGATGGATTCACTGCTGATAAACACAAATGGAAGCGCTTCTTTTACGGCGGCTTCATCGTCAGGATTCAATTTAATGATTCTGCGATTTGCTTCATACACAAGTTCCATACGCAATTCTTCCCGGTCGTTGTAATAAAAAGGTAAGCCGGCAACTTCTGTTCGGTCACGTAATAAGCGGATGCTTTTTCTTTCTTCATTTAATAACATACTCCCGATCGGAATCAGATAAACGGACGTAATCAACATCATTGACAAAATAAAACCAATAAATATGGAAACCGGTCGGATGCCTGCACTTCCGAACAGAGATTGAACAATGTAAGCGCAAAGCGCCCAACTGCCTGCCGTAGCAACGACCTGAACCGGCATCGTCACCTGATTATGTCTGTAAAAAAGTATATATAAGGCGATTGGCAAAGCAAACAGGATAATCGCGATTACCATCGTGTTGATCCGGAAAATCACTTTTTCGCTTTTTGTTTTGATAGCTGCCATCATCTGATAGAAATACAACCCGATAAGCATGGCGCCGGGGATCAGCAGGGGTAACAAATAACGTGTTTTCTTTTCCGGAATGATCGAAAGCAGTACAAGCGACGCTAAAAACCATAAAAAAGCAAAGGTGAATTCTTTTTGGTAAAGGGTTTGTTTATTGATAAAAAAATAACGAATGGATGTTATCCAAAATAATGCCCATATACCTCCTTCGGCAGCAAATGTCCAATAATAATACCAGGGTCGGACATTGTAATTCAACCACGACGATGATTCTTTTTGAACTACCTCAACGACAGTATCCCGGTTATAAAAATATGTATATCCGTACCACCAGAAAGAGACCGCAAGGGCCACAAGGATCATAGCGGCTATCGCCCATTTTTTATCAGCGATGCCTGTACGATACACGATGATGTAACTAATCAGGAAAGGGAGCAGCAAACCATATATTGCCACCGGGCCTTTACTCAAAAAAGACAATCCGATACAAAGTCCCGATAACAGAAAATAACTCCATTGAACACCTTTTTCTTTCAATGCCATGAGTAGAAAGAAAATTGCCGCCAACATAAAACTTTGTGCATAAATGTCCCAGGAGGCTGTCCGTCCCATTAATATCACGTTCACAGATGTGGCTAATATTAACGACACAGTCAGACCGGTGCGCCGGTTGCCGGTAAGTCGCGTCGCCAGCAAGAACAAAAAAACGATCATCAGCGTAGCCGACATACCGGCAGCATAGCGTTGTGCAACAAGATTTCCGGGGATCAACTGTTCAATAGCCGCAGCAATCCATGTTGGCAACGGTGGCTTTTCCAACCGCGGCTCTCCATTCATCGTTGGAAGCAGGTAATTCCCGTATCCGACCATTTCCTGTGCGGTTGCTAAATTTCTCGCCTCCATCAAATCGGCAGGAATTACCTGATTATTAACAAAAAAAGAAAAAAAACATACAATCAGGATCATTCCAATATGGAGATACCTTTTTAACGCAGTTGTTTTATTATTTATCATTTGTGTCCTTTGTGAAATACTTTGTGACCATTGTGTTTTTTTTAAAATGACTTTTCAACGTGGATTTAAAACACCCCGTTGTTGCAAATTAAATCTGAAAATCGTTTTTTTCTCATCACATAAAACGTGTATATCAAACTTTTCCGGTACATTTCGGGAATGAAAGATACCACTGTTTTGGATAGATTTGTTTCGCGGATCGGCTTATATTCTATTTTCAGTCGTTTATAGGCCATACGGGCTTTGATAATGGCGAAGGCATTTTCGAAATGTCCGGTAAATAAAAGTCGAGCCATCGCAAGATAGTCTAACCAAAAACGTATGCGCATGACCGTACGCAGTCTGTCGACCGGTAAATTTTTATACACCATTAACAGGTTGTTGCGGAAGTTGAGAAATGTCTTGTGAGGACTTTCCACTTTCAAAGTGCCTCCTCCGACATGAAAGACAACAGATTGCGGAACGCATAACAGTCGGTAGCCTCTTGAACGTAACCGCCAGCAAAGGTCGATTTCTTCCTGATGGGCAAAGAAACGGTTATCAAAGCCTCCTTCTTTAATAAATATATCAGTACGAATAAAAAGACAGGCGCCGCTTGCCCAAAAAACATCGGCAGAGTGGTCATATTGTCCGTAATCTTGTTCAACGATATGTAATACCCTGCCGCGACAAAAAGGATAACCGTAGCGATCGATCCATCCGCCTGCCGCTCCTGCATATTCGAATTTCTTTTTATCTTTTTGAGCTAATATTTTGGGTTGAACGCCGGCAAGCCGGTTATCAGCCTCCAGTTCTTTAAGAGGAGCGTCCAACCAATTGGCCGTTACTTCGATATCGTTGTTTAACAGTACAGTAAAGGTAGAATTTATTTGACTGATTGCCTTATTATAGCCTTCTGCAAAACCATAATTTTTGTCAAATTCCATCAATCTAACAGCAGGAAATTGTTCCTTTAGCATCGCCACAGAGCCATCTGTCGACCCGTTGTCGGCTACTATAATATCAGCCTGATTTGCAGGCGTATGAGCAATAACTGAAGGAAGGAATTCTTCCAACAGCGCTTTACCGTTCCAGTTTAGGATGATGACAGAAATTTTCAACTCTTAACTCTTTTTTTACCTCCCCCTGCCCCCTCCAAAGGGGGATAGTTGGCGCAACATATTCATTCTTAATTGGGCGTAAGCGTTACGCCCCTACAATTTTAACTCTTAACTCTTAACTCTTAGTTCTTAGTTCTCTCATGTTTCCACCGCTTATGCGTCCAAAGCCAATAAGCAGGGTCGCGCAGGATAGAACGTTCCATCAGGCGTGTATATTGTTCGGTGATCCAAAATTCCGGTGCTTGGCGGGGTTTATCTGTGATTAATTCAAAGTCGACAGTATAGTGCCCTCTTTTTATCTTCCTGACATCCACAAAGATAACAGGAATATCCAACTTGACGGCTATTTTTTCGGGGCCGGTCAGCATGGCCGATTCCTGATTGAGGAACGAAGTCCAGTATTGCAGGTTCGATTTGTTGGGCGACTGGTCGGCAATAAAAATGGCTAAACTGCGCGCTTTCGATTGTTTGATCCGTATGAGATCGCGTACCGTTTCCTGTTTTTTGATTCCTATTCCCTGAAAACGAGTGCGCAAATAAATAAATAAGCGGTCAAATGCTTTATTAGTTAACGGACGGTATATCTGGTATATTTTCACGTTATCGAACCAGACCGTAGATCCGGTAAACCATTCCCAGTTGCCGTAGTGTCCCATCAGCAGGATAAAGCATGTATGTCCTTGCGCAACAAGCGGGTTGATGATCTCAGGATTATGGAGAACAGCCCTGCGGTTTAATTCTTCCCGGGAGATATGGGCTAATTTGATGGTTTCGACGATGTAATCAACAAAATGATGATAAAACTTTCTTTCCAATACCAGCAATTCTTGGGATGTTTTTTCCGGGAATGTGTGTTGCAGGTTGCGGCGGACCACCTTTAGCCGGTACCGAACCACCTTATAAACGACAAAATAGAGGATATCTGCTAACAGATAGAGCACGTACATCGGTAACATGGCGTGTAATTTCACAAAAAACCACAATACCATATATATTATATTAATGTATAGGCGTGCAAAGATATTTTTGTTTTTCATGGTTTATCGGATGAAAGGGTTAGTGCGTTTTTTGTATCATTCCAACCTGTCAATATTACATCAGTAATCTTGTTGATGCAGTTCGATTGATAGGGAGCTACTGTTCGTATGTAATTTGACGTGAAACCGGTCATCATTTTCCCCTTGCGCGTATGCTCGAACAGCACTTGTGCTTTTTTGCCGATTTGGGATTCGTAAAAAATCATCCGCTTCTGTTCGGACAGTTCTAATAACAACTTGCTACGCATATTTTTGACCACAGGCGTTACTGCCGGATTGATTTTTAGCGCTTGTGTGCCGGGTCGTTCGGAATAGGTAAATACATGCAGTTGCGAAACGGGCATTTTTTGGATAAACGCGTAACTGTCTTCGAACAAAGCATCTGTTTCGCCCCGCATACCTACAATCACATCAACGCCGATAAACGCATCGGGCATCATAGTTTTGATCTTTTCGATTTTACTACAAAACAACGCTGTATCGTACCTGCGGCGCATTAATCGCAGCATGTCATTATTTCCGTTTTGCAGCGGGATATGAAAATGAGGCGCAAAACGTTTACTTTCTGCAACAAAATCAATGATTTCGTCCGAAATAAGATTGGGTTCGATAGATGAAATGCGATACCGTGCGACGCCTTCAACCTGATCCAAAGCACATAACAATGCCAAGAATGATTCTTGTGTATTTTTACCGAAGTCGCCGGTATTTACACCTGTCAAAACGATTTCTTTACCACCCTCTTCGGCCACTTTTTGGGCTTGTGCTACCAGATCGTCAATCGTTCCGCTTCGACTACGCCCACGCGCAAAAGGAACCGTACAATAAGAACAAAAATAATCACAGCCATCCTGAACTTTCAGGAAATGGCGCGTCCTGTCGCTTGCCGAGCAGGAAGGAACGAACACATCCATGTCGTTTGCAGGCGACGTAACGATTTGAGGTGTTTTGCAAGTGTTTATAATGTGCATTATTTCCGCTTTCTGTGCATGACCCAATACCATGTCAACGCCTTCAATGTGCATTATTTCATCCGGTTTCAATTGCGCATAGCAACCGGTTACAACGAGTAAAGCGCCGGGATGCAGCTTCCGGACACGCCGGATCAATTGCCGGCTTTTCTTATCGGCTAATGCTGTTACGGAACATGTATTAATGATACAAATATCTGCCGTTTCTCCTGTACATGCTTTTAGAATACCGTACGAAGCCATTTCTTTTGCGATGGATGATGTTTCTGCAAAATTCAACTTACAGCCTAAAGTATAATAGGCAGCAGTCTTATTGTTAAAACAATTCATCTCTGTCATTTCATTTTGAATTTGCCTGACAAAAGTACGTAATTAATTGAATCCTGAACTAAATTCAGGAGAAAATTGAAAATTGAAAATTATTGCCTATTTTTGCTGCTTATTTTGAAGTAAACATCATTTTTCGCGATGAATATATCATATAATTGGTTGAAAGAGATCCTTCCGTTCGATTTACAGCCTGAAGAAGTGGCGGCGGCATTGACTTCGATTGGCTTGGAAACAGGTGGAATAGAAGAGATACAACCCGTCAAGGGTGGTTTGGAAGGATTGGTTATTGGCGAGGTGCTAACGTGTGTTAAGCATCCCGATTCGGATCATTTGTCGGTTACCACAGTCGATATCGGCGAAGCAACGCATAGACAGATTGTTTGCGGAGCGCCGAACGTGGCCGCCGGACAGAAAGTAGTAGTGGCTCCTATCGGAACCATCCTTTATTTCGAGGATGAAAAAGTCACTATCAAAAAGAGCAAGATTCGCGGGGTTTTATCCGAAGGAATGATTTGTGCCGAAGATGAAATCGGCTTAGGAACAGATCATACGGGGATTATTGTGCTTCCCGCTGAGGTAAGCGTTGGGATGGCGGCTAAGGACTATTATAAAATAAAGAGTGATTATATATTAGAAGTTGATATTACCCCAAATCGTGTCGACGGCACATCACATTTCGGTGTAGCACGCGATCTGGCAGCTTTTCTGAAACAGGCAGGCAAACCGGTCAATTTGCAACGTCAGCCGGTCGACGCTTTTCGGATTGACGATCCGGCGGCGGCGATTACCGTTGAAGTAGAAAACACGGAGGCATGTATCCGGTACTCGGGTTTGACCATTCGGAATGTAGTTGTCGGAGAAAGTCCTGACTGGTTGAAAAACAGATTGACTGTGATTGGACAACGGCCTGTCAATAATATTGTGGATATTACCAATTATGTGTTGCACGAACTCGGACAGCCTTTACATGCCTTTGACGCCTCAAAGATCAACGGCGGAAAGGTAGTAGTGCGTACTGCCCCGACAGGAACACGGTTTATTACGTTAGATGGCGTGGAGCGTTCGTTGACAGCGCAGGATTTAATGATTTGTAATGCTGACGAACCGATGTGTATTGCAGGCGTATTCGGAGGAATAGATGCGGGTGTGACGGAACAGACAACAGATATATTTCTCGAATCGGCCTGTTTTCATCCCGCATGGATACGGCGTACAGCCCGCCGCTTCGGCCTGAATACCGATGCTTCATTTCGTTTCGAACGTGGTTTGGACCCTAATCAGACGGTGTTTGTAATGAAACGCGCTGCTCTGTTGATAAAAGAAATTGCCGGAGGAACAATTACAGGCGAGATACAGGATGTTTATCCGGAAGAGATCAAACCATATCCGGTAATGCTCACTTATGAAAAGATTAATACACTGATTGGCAAAGAAATACCTCTTCAGATAGTAAAAAGTATATTAGAGTCGTTAGAAATGGAAATTGTATCCGAAACACAGGAAGGTCTTTCGATCCTTGTCCCTGTGTACCGGATTGATGTACGACGTGATGTGGATGTGATTGAGGACATTCTGCGTATCTATGGATATAACAATGTGGAGGTCGGTGATAGTATTAAATCGTCACTGAGTTTTCAGATGGATACCGATCGCAGTTATCAATTAGAGAACTTAATTTCAGAACAGTTATGTGGTGAGGGGTATCATGAAATTTTGAATAACTCGTTGACCGGTATAGCGCATTATAAAGGACTGACAGCTTGGCCGGTTGATCGGACGGTTATGTTGAAAAATCCTTTAAGCGCCGATCTGAATGGGATGCGTCAGACATTGTTGTTTGGTGGATTACAAAACATTGCATATAATATCAACCATAAAAATAGAAATATCCGCTTCTTTGAGTTTGGCAATTGTTATACATTGAATGTAGAAAACAATAGAGAGGACGATACACTTGCGAAGTATCAGGAAGACTACCGTTTGGGATTGTGGCTTTCCGGGCGACGCGTAGAAAACAACTGGGCGGTAGCCGACGAAGATTCGAGCGTATTTGAATTGCAGGCGGCGGTTGACAATGTGCTGATTCGTTTGGGAATAGATGGAAACAAACTTATCAGGCAGACGATCTCTAATGATATCTATTCGCAAGGGTTGATGATAACAACACGTTCAGGGAAATTATTGGGCATATCAGGTATTGTGAATCGTGAAATTCTAAATAAAATGGATATTGATAATGATATTTATTATGCTGAATTACAGTGGGGAGAGTTGATGAAAGAAAGTCGTAAAACAAAAGTCACATTCAGCGAAATACCCAGATTTCCGGAAGTAAAACGCGACCTGGCATTATTGTTGGATAAAGAAGCCGGTTTCGACGCCATCCGTAAAGTCGCTTATGAAAGCGAACGTACTTATCTGAAGCGGGTAATCCTTTTCGATGTATATGAAGGAAAGAGCTTGCCTGCCGGTAAAAAATCATACGCCGTCAGTTTCTATTTGCAAGACGAAAAGAAAACACTGACCGACGAACAGATTGATTCGATTATGAGCAAGATACAGAAGAATTTGGAGAGTAGGGTAGGGGCGAAACTTAGGTAGAGATAAGAACTAAGAGATAAGAGTTAAAAATTAAGAGATATTTTTCTAAAAACTGAGAACTGAAAACTAAAATATGGGAAGAGCGTTTGAATATAGAAAAGCAAGGAAGATGAAACGATGGGGCAATATGGCCCGTGTTTTCACGAAGTTAGGCAAGGAGATAACCATCGCTGCGAAAGAGGGAGGGCCGGATCCGGAGACCAATCCCCGTCTGCGTATCGTAATGCAGACCGCCAAGAAGGAAAATATGCCGAAAGAAAATGTGGAGCGTGCTATCAAGAAAGCCACTTCCAAAGATTTCACCGACTATAAAGAGGTCAATTATGAGGGTTACGGCCCTTTCGGCATTGCTATTTTTGTTGAGACGGCTACTGACAATACCACCCGGACAGTGGCAAACGTACGCAGTTATTTCAATAAACATGGCGGATCTTTGGGTACGAGCGGCTCGCTTGAGTTTTTGTTCGACCACAAATGTGTATTTCATATCAATGCAAAAGAAGGCGTTTCAGTCGATGATCTCGAATTGGAATTGATTGACTACGGAGTGGATGAGCTGGAAGAAGACGAAGATGAAATTATCCTTTACGGAGAGTTTTTACAGAACTCGGCGATTCAAAAGTATTTGGAAGACAATGGTTTTGAGATTACAAGCAGCGAATTTGTCCGTATTCCGAACGATACCAAAGAAGTCACGCAGGCTCAACGCGAAACACTTGAAAAATTAATTGAAAAATTAGAAGATGACGAAGACGTGCAGAACGTTTTCCATAATATGTCGGAAGAGTAATCCATTACAATTGACAATTGATTACTGAAACAGCGATATATTAATTAATGTAGGCGGAAAAACAGGGCGCAAACTTCAGGCTGGTCGGTATTGATATAGTCTATTCCCATTTCATGAAATACGCGCCAGGCGTTCGGATTGTCCGGACTTCCCCAAAAACGAATTGGTTTTCCCAAGCTATGAGCTGCCGTAATCAATTCGTTTATTTTTTTCAGATCGTCTTCAGGCAAGTTTCCTTGTCCATTCCATCGTGAGAAAAGCGCGAAATTATAGCTTATCATGTAAATACGCTCCATTTGGCGAGGCGTGTAATTTATGTGTGCTCCATCGAAAGAGATGATAGAAGGGAAATCGTTAAACGTATCTGCATCAGGCCGGTTTCCCGAAATAACTACGCGTACGGCAAAAGGATTTACGGCAGGATCGAACACTTCAGGATATTTTTGTAGTTTTTTAAGCAATATTGACAGGGTTGGGTCAGCCGGCGTCTTCAGGTCGATCAGAAACACAAAAATTTTATCCGACCCTCTCCATGCTCTTCCATTGTTCAACTTAAACAGGCTCACAATAGGGTTAATATACGATTCCTCCAATGTCGGTGCATTTGCGAGTTCATTTCTCTGATGCGCTACCAAGAGTTCATCAACTTTGTCGGTTATGTATATATCGGCCTCAATAGATGAGATTTGCTGCGCGTAGGCCTGATAAAATGGCAACGGTTGGCTGTAATCATTGTGTGAATGAATCAATTGTTCCTGGGCATTGGCAGCGAAAATAAATACCCAAGCAACCAAAATGGCGCTCATTCTTTTTAATGATCTTGTCAGATTAATCATTGGATATTAGCAACTCATAGAGATAGCCATTAAAACGATTGGTATTTTTTTCCAACACTCTAAAAAAATTGGCGTCCACCTCCCAGATGGTTTGGAATGCCTTTCGAATCAGTTCATCGCCCTCTTTTGTAAGGTTTACTACTTTTGCCCTGATATCTGTCGGGTGTTTTGTGCGTGCAATATAGCCTTTAGCTTCCAATACCTTGAAAATCTGAGAGATGGTCATTGGATTGATTTTTGTATGTTGAGATAGCAGTGATTGAGTAACTTGTTTATCACTATGATAAACAAGCCAGCAGACGCTTGCTAAAACAGCATATTGCATGTGGGAAAGGCCATGATTCTTCTTTACAGCCCTATCATGCCTGTTGTTCCATAAATTTGAAACTTGCAGCATTAGAAAACCTGTGTCGTCTTTTAGGTCTTCAATTATAAAAGGAGACTTTTCAATATTCAAAGCGCTTTGTTTATTTATTGTTTTGCGTTGCAAAGATAATACATTTTATATTTTAAAAAAAAAAAACGCATAAATTATTTACATAATCGAAAAATCTTTTTTATAAGTTTCATTTTTTTCTTGTTTTTTTACAGCTATTTTTACACAATTTTAACATAAAGATGCGTCGATTCTTGCAAAATTTTAATGTAAAAACTAAAAGTATCAATTAATTGTTGTACCTTTGAGCCATTATTTGATAAATGAATGTAACAGATTATATAAAAAACATTTATACAGAAGGGAGGTTGATTTAGCTTATGAAACTGTTGTTCGTATTTATTGCTTTTGTACTTTCTTTTTTTATTGGGCAATCCATTGTTCTCAAGCTCTATATGTTTTCATATCGGCGTCGTTTGTTTGATCCTGTGGATGGAAGAAAGACACACGAAGGTCATATCCCCCGTTTAGGCGGAATGGCCTTTTTACCTACGCAGTGTAGTATTTTTATTTTGGTGGTGGTCATTTTACGTCATTTCGAGTTCATCTATGTTGACTACCAGCTATTGTCACAATTTCTGCTATTAATTCTGGGATTGGGGCTTTTGTTTATCACAGGGCTTGTTGATGATTTGGTGAGTATTTATTACAAGTGGAAATTTGCAGCGCAATTTGTTGCAGCGCTTCTCCTTCCTATATCCGGTCTTTGGATCAGCCACTTAGATGGATTACTGGGGATTACCGTATTACCTGATTGGCTTGGTATTCTGCTGACAATATTTGTTATTGTGTTGATTATTAATGCGTTTAACTTAATAGATGGTTTGGATGGGCTTTGTTCGGGACTGACGTTATTGGCTTGTACTGTTTTAGGTGCGTTGTTTTTCAGGCATGACTCATGGTTGCCTGTCATTTTCGCTTTTATCACAGTAGGGGCATTGGCTCCATTTTTTTATTATAATGTATATGGCAAAACCAAAAGAAAACGGCGAATTTTTATGGGCGATACCGGAAGCATGACTTTAGGTCTTACCGTTGCATTCTTAGTAATCAGGTATACTGCCGGCGACCCCTCGGATCCTAATCCAAGCGGAAACTTTTTAGTGGCTTTTTCGGTGGTACTTGTGCCATTATTGGATGTTTTGCGTGTCATAAGTATCCGGATCATAAAACGAAAACCTCTTTTTCTTCCGGATAAATACCATATTCATCATTATTTGGTAAGTTTGGGAGTCTCTCGTAAAAAAACGTTGTATTCCATCTTAATAATTGCGCTTGGATTCATTGTTTTTAATATGTGTTTTGTCAGATTTGTTATTAACAATCAGACACTTGTATTGTTGTTAGATGCTTTGTTTTGGTTTGGAGGATTATGGTTGTTTGGTAAATTCAGACAACGCCGCCATAAACTCGAAGTTCAACATTCGTTAGACGAAAGCGAAAAAGATGAAGATTAGCATTATTGGAGGTTCCGGTTTTGTTGGCAGTCGGTTGATTGGTCAACTAAAAGAGTTTTCCGGTATCGAATTACTAAATATCGATAAGAGAGAGAGTAGCCTGTATCCTGAAATCACTACCATAGCTAATGTGCTCGATTTGGGAGCATTAACAAACTTATTGCAAGGAACCGATTTAGTTGTATTGTTAGCTGCCGAACACAGGGATGATGTATCGCCTGTTTCGCTCTATTATGAGGTCAATGTGAAAGGCGCCGAAAATACTTGTATTGCAATGGAGCGAAACGGAATCAGCCGGTTGATATTCACAAGTTCGGTTGCAGTATATGGATTGAACAAAGTCAATCCGGATGAAGAGACACCGATCGATCCTTTCAACGATTACGGAAAGAGTAAATGGCAAGCTGAATGTGTGCTGCAGTCGTACGCTTCCTCTCACCCCGATTGGAATATCCGGATTGTCCGTCCCACGGTATTATTTGGCGAAGGCAATCGTGGGAATGTATATAACTTGCTTCGCCAGATAGCATCCGGAAAATTTATGATGATTGGCAGTGGAAACAATAAAAAATCCATGTCGTACGTTTGTAATATTGTAAGTTTTATTTTGTTTTTGATAGATTACCCGAAAGATGTGGAAGGATGTAGTGTATACAATTATGTAGATAAACCTGATTTGACTACCCGAGAATTGGTGTCAATCACGGGTCGCGTGCTGAATAAAAGGATACCTTCTATACGGATACCTTATTGGATAGGCATGATAGGCGGTTATTTTTTCGATATTTTAGGTAAAATATTGGGTAAAAAATTAGCAATCAGTTCTGTTCGCGTAAAGAAATTCTGTGCTGTTACACAGTTTGACGCATCGAAGGCAGCAGCAACCGGTTTTAAGCCGACATATACCTTAGCGGAAGGATTGGAGCTGATGCTGAAGAGTGAGTTTGGGGTAAATGAATGAATATGGCAATGGAAAAGTGGACGACGGTAATTAAACCCAAAACAGGCTTATGGGAAATTGATTTCAAGGAATTGATACACTATAAAGATCTATGGAGGATGTTTGTGAAGCGGGATATTGTTACCCAGTACAAGCAGACCATTTTAGGCCCTTTGTGGTTTTTTATCAATCCGATTATAACTACAATGATGTACATGATTGTTTTTGGAGGTATTGCCAAAATTCCAACTGATGGGTTGCCGCAACCATTGTTTTATCTGTCGGGTATTTGCCTGTGGAATTACTTTTCGACTTGTCTGTTGAAAACATCCACTACATTCAAGGATAACGAAAATATTTTCGGTAAAGTATATTTCCCACGCTTGGTTATGCCGGTAAGCACCATTACATCCAGTTTGTATGTTTTTGGCATCCAATTTCTTTTGTTTGTGATGGTGTATATTTATTACCTGTTTACCGGCGTGCAAGCGTCTCCCAATATCTATATTTTGCTGACGCCTTTGCTGGTCGTTATGTTAGCCGGATTATCGCTTGGATTTGGCGTTATCACTTCGTCCATGACCACAAAATACCGCGACTTAAGTATTCTGTTTACATTTATCGTGCAGATATGGATGTATGCTACGCCCATTATATATCCTTTGAGTATGATGTCGCCGCAAAAACAATGGATCGCTGCATTGAATCCGGTTACTTCCATTGTAGAGGCTTTCCGGTATGCTACTTTGGGTACGGGAACGTTTGACTGGGGGCATTTGGGATACAGCTTTGTTTTTATGTGTGTTGTTGTAAGTTTTGGCATAGCAGTATTTAATAAAGTGCAACGGAGTTTTATGGATACGGTTTAAGTGCTACAGCTATGGATACAGCCATTAAATTTGAAAATATCAGTAAACAATACCGCTTAGGGCTGGTAAGTACACGAACGCTTAGCCATGATTTACATCGTTGGTGGCAGACGGCTGTTCTGAGAAAAGAAGACCCTTATTTAAAGATAGGAGAGACGAACGATCGTTCGAAAAAAGGCGATAGCGAATATGTTTGGGCGCTCAGGAATATCAATTTTGATGTAGAGCAAGGCGATGTGTTGGGCATAATCGGGAAAAACGGCGCCGGAAAATCCACCCTGCTGAAAATACTGTCGCGTGTTACTACGCCTACCACCGGTACAATCAAAGCCAAAGGACGTATTGCTTCTTTGCTGGAGGTGGGAACCGGTTTTCATCCCGAACTGACAGGACGTGAAAACATCTATATGAACGGTTCTATAATGGGGATGACCAAAGCTGAAATCACCCGCAAATTAGACGAAATTGTTGATTTCGCCGGTGTGGAACGCTATTTGGACACGCCGGTCAAACGTTATTCATCGGGAATGACCGTGCGGCTGGGTTTCTCTATTGCAGCCCATTTGGAACCGGAGATTCTTGTGGTGGATGAAGTGCTTGCGGTAGGCGACGCCGAGTTTCAGAAAAAAGCAATCGGGAAGATGCAGGACGTGTCGAAGGGAGAAGGGAGAACGGTATTGTTTGTGAGCCATAATATGACGGCGGTGAAAAATCTTTGCACAACAGGCGTATTGTTGAAAAATGGACGCGTACATTTTAGCGGACTTGTGAGTGATGTAGTGGATTATTATTTGTCTGATGAAACCATCAAAGGTATCCTTAATAATTACTGGGATTTTGAAAATGCTCCAGGATTGGAAAAAATTAAAGTAAAGAGCGCATATATCCAATTTGAAGGGCAAAATTTGACGGTAAACACATCATTTGATATCATTACGGAATTTTGGTGTTTGGAAGAAGGTTTTCCAATAAATGTGAGTATGCATGTTTACGACATTAACAGTCAATGTGTTTTCGTAATTCTTACCCAAAACCTACCATTAAAAAAAGGCTTACACAGAGCCGTTTTCCATATACCTGCAAACTTAATGAATGATGGAATCTATTATGTAACCAACATGTTTGTTTCAAGTATGCGATCCTATTTTACCCATGAATATGCACATTCATTTGAAATTATTGACGAACGATCCAGCCATGGGTGGTATGGTAAATGGTCTGGTAGTGTACGACCCACATTTATTGAAAATGAGTATACTTATATAGAGGATATTGTGTAATTGTATGAAAATGAGAATTTTGTTAGAAAAAGTGCACAGAAAAATCGTTTCTGTTTTTCTTGTTTTTATTCCAAAAAAGAAAATGGACTTACTAATTTATGATAGTGCATTCCCTAATAGAATATCCGGCTTTAGATTATCAGAATTTACTTTATTATTGGAATATTTTAAAAAATCAAAAATTGTAGTAACGCCTACTGATTATCCTTTCCTTGGACAAAATATTTCAGTACATAGAGAAGATTTGAAGCATTTAAAAAAAAATAACAGGACAGTATACAAAAAAACTATCGCAGGTTCGATACTTAACTTGAATCGTTTTTCTCCTAAAATTTTATATTGCGTTTTTCTCCATATAATATATAAATGTTTGCCATTGCTTGAAAAAAATAGAATTAATTTTATTTTCACTTTATATCCGGGTGGAGGTTTTGATGTCGAGAATAAAACAACAATAGCTCAATTAGAGAGAGTAATATCGTCGCCTTTTTTTATGGCAGTGATAGTTACACAAAAGTTCACAAAAGATTTTTTAGTAGAAAAACTTGGTTGTCCGGAAGAGAAGATACATTTCATTTTTGGCTGTGTTATTCCTCAGCTTTCATTCAAAGTATCAAGAGTAAGGAAGTTCAAAAAAGAACAAGACGTTTTTAATATTTGTTTCTGTGCAGCAAAATATATGGAAAAAGGCTTGGATAAAGGGTATGATATTTTTATAGATATGGCCAAAAAACTTATTCTGAAAGGCTATATTATGAAATTTACAATTATTGGAGGGTTTAATCAAGCAGATATAGACGTGGGGGATAATCAGGAATATTTTGATTTTTTGGGTTATAAAAAATACGATGAATTAAGTGATATTTTTCTTTTTCAAGATGTTATAATATCTCCTAATCGTCCATTTATTTTAGCAAAAGGCGCTTTTGATGGTTTTCCTTTGGGAACAGTAATCGAAGCCTGCTTAAACGGAGTTGTGCCGATAGTAACTGACGAGTTATTGCAAAATAGTTATTTCAAAGACGATGAAGTAATAATTACGAAACCCAATTCAGAAGAAATTGTGTTTCATGTTGAAAATCTTATGTTTAATGAGCATAAATTATATCAGATGTCCGACAATGTCCAGAAAAAATTTCAAAAGATATATAACAATGATTATCAAATGCAAGAAAGAATTAATGTTTTAAATCAGTATATAAAATGATTACAGTTACTCAACCTTATCTTCCTCCTTTAGACGAATACATCTCTTATCTTCGTCAGATTTGGGACAATAAATGGCTAACGAATAATGGGCCTTTGCATCAACAGTTAGAGCAGGAATTGGCGAATTATTTGGACGTGAAATACATATCACTATTTTCCAATGGTACTTTGGCGCTGATTTCGGCTTTGCAGGCATTAAATATTCAAGGAGAAGTCATTACAACACCTTTCAGTTTTGTGGCGACCACCCATTCGCTTTGGTGGAACAAGCTAATGCCTGTGTTTACGGATATTGAGCCGGATTATTTGAATATGGATCCTTCAAAAATTGAAGCGGCCATCACAGAAAAGACATCGGCCATAATGCCTGTACATGTATATGGGAATCCATGTCAAACAGAAGAAATACAGCGGATTGCCGATAAGCACAATTTGAAGATAATTTACGATGCGGCACATGCATTCGGCGTAAAGAAAGAAGGATGTTCGATTATGAACTGCGGCGATTTGTCGGTTTTAAGTTTCCATGCCACAAAAGTCTACAGTACGATAGAAGGCGGAGCGATTATCTGTCATTCCGAAGCAATGAAGCATCATATTGATAACTTGAAAAATTTTGGTTTTCGTGGCGAACTTGTTGTGGAAGAACCCGGAATCAATGCCAAACTCAATGAAATGCAGGCCGCTTACGGTTTGCTTCAATTAAAATATGTAGATGGTTTTATCGAAAAAAGAAAATGGATTACCGAACTGTACCGTGAATTATTGAAAGATGTGCAAGGTATTTGTTTTTTGAATGATATGGATGGTGTTTCGCACTGTTATTCTTATTTTCCGATTTTGGTAGATGAAGAACAATACGGAATGAGTCGGGATGATTTATATGATAAACTAAAGCAGCACAATATTTTGGGACGACGCTATTTTTATCCTTTAATAAGCGATTTTGAGCCGTATAAAAGCCTGCCGTCTGCAACAAAAGAGAATTTACCGGTAGCAACGAAAATAGCGCATCAGGTATTATGTCTGCCGATCTATGTAGAGTTGGAAGAAAGTGATGTTCGTCGGATTGTTGGAATAGTAAGAAAGTAATCGTAGAAAAACAAAATTTTATATTTGTATTTTCAAGAAAAACATTATCTTTGTACCGACTAATCCAAAGTGTATATTTGGATTAGTCGGAAATCAGTAGTATTAAAATATTGATATAGTGTATTTTAAAAGAAATATATCAGAGGTAATAGCGGAAACGAACGAAACCTTTCCTGTGGTTTTAATCACAGGCCCGCGTCAGGTGGGCAAGTCAACGGTTTTCGAACGAATAAAAGAAGAAAATCGCGCTTATGTTACACTCGACGATCCACAAAAACGTGCACTTGCGCAAAGCGACCCCGCTTTGTTTTTGCAAACTTACGAACCGCCGGTATTGATTGACGAAATACAATATGCCCCACAACTTTTTCCATATATTAAAATGTTTGTTGATAGATACAAGCAAAAAGGGATGTTTTGGATTACCGGTTCACAACCTTTTCAATTGATGGCAAAGGTTTCGGAATCGCTTGCGGGCAGGGTTGGTATGTTGGAATTACAAGGCTTGTCACAGGCAGAAAAAAACCAAAGTGAAGGCGCACCTTTTTTACCTGATTCTTTAAGACAGCACAACAGAAATCCCTACACTGTCAATTCAATCTACAATTTAATTTTAAAAGGTTCATTCCCTGAACTTTATGCATCAAGACGAATCAACAGGAATACATTTTATGCTTCATACCTGAAAACCTATATTGAGCGCGATATTCGCGAATTAACAAATGTACAGGATGAGCGTACATTTCTTTCATTTCTCAAAGTGGTGGCAGCACGAACAGGGCAACTGCTTAACTACTCCGATATGGCAAAAGACGTTGGGGTTACGGAAGTTACCATTAAATCCTGGATTTCGCTCTTGCTGACTTCCGGATTGGTTTTTTTGTTACAACCCTATCACAACAATTTAACAAATCGCGCCATTAAAACGCCGAAACTGCATTTTATGGATACCGGGCTTTGCAGCTATCTGTGCGGATGGACTTCGCCTGAAACGCTTTCTGCAGGGGCAATGAGCGGCGCCATTTTCGAAAGTTATGTGGTGGGAGAAATCATTAAATCATATATTCACAACAACATACAAGCGCAGTTTTATTTCTATCGCGACAAGGAAAAACAGGAAATAGATTTGATAATTGAGCGTGATAATCTGTTGTACCCGATTGAAATAAAACGTACAGCCTCACCAAAAGAAGATGACGTCAAAACATTTCGTTTGCTCAATAAAATGAGTGTAACGACTGGGAAAGGCGCTATTGTTTGCCTGTACGAAAATCTGCTTCCCTTAAATAGAGAAGTATTGATTGTTCCGGTGGGTTATTTAGGATGATAAAGCAAGATAATAAAAAACATCAATGACTATGAATAGCTTTTACACAGAACAGGAATTAATCGAACTTGGTTTAAAACATTTCGGAGAAAATGTTTTAATAAGCCGGAAATGCAGTATTTATTCGCCTGAGAAAATTTCGATAGGTGATCATGTGCGTATTGACGATTTTTGTATGCTTTCAGGCGAAATAACGCTTGGTTCGCATATTCACATTGCCGCCTATAGTGCATTGTACGGCGCTTATAGTATTGAAATGGAGGATTATACAGGATTGTCGCCGCGATGTACTGTTTTCTCGGCAACAGACGATTTTTCCGGCAATTATTTGATTAGTCCAATGGTGGACGAAAGTAAGACTCATGTAACAGGCGGAAAAGTGTTGATAAAAAAATATTCGCAAATCGGTGCGAGCTGTGTATTATTACCGGATATTACAATAAATACTGGCGTAGCTGTCGGAGCAATGTCATTAATAAACAGATGTTTAGACGAATGGAGCATCTATGCAGGTATTCCTGCAAAAAAAATAAAAGATAGAGAAAAAGGACTTTTAAAATTAGTTGGGGTGTTATAAAAAATCATGTTTTTTTGTCATACCGGAAAAAAGCATTACCTTTGCATCAATATTTTATGTACGAAAAATATTGATAATTAAATAAAATAGATACGAATAAAATTAATGTATAAATAAAAAAGGTGTTTATAAAGCGGAAAATAGAAGATACTTTGACGCAATGGAAGGGAAATAAAAAGTCTTTACCATTGATGCTTATTGGCGCCAGACAGACAGGTAAAACATTTATTATCAATGAATTTTGCGAAAGAAATTATGAACGGAAAATAGAAATCAATTTTTTGCAAAACGAAGTTTTTAAAACTTTTTTCGACACTTCGTTAATCCCGCAAGATATCATTGAAAATATAGAGGTATATTTTCATGCGATTATCAATCCTGAAAAAACGGTTATCTTTCTTGATGAAATCCAGGAATGTGAAAAGGCAATCGCTTCGCTGAAGTTTTTTGCCGAATCTAAAACACACTATAATATCGTATCTGCCGGCAGTTTATTGGGCGTGAAAATTAACCGGCTGAAAACAGCTTTTCCAGTTGGAAAGGTGCAGATTGAATATATGTATCCAATAGATTTTGAGGAATTTTTGTGGGCAGTTGATGAAAAAGTGTTGAGCGAAAAAATCAGGCAAAACTATGCGGTAAACAAACCCTTTGTTCAGGCAGTACACCAAAAAGCGCTGGCATTGTACCGAACTTTCCTTTTTTTAGGCGGAATGCCGGCAGTTGTCAGCGATTATATAGACAAAGGCAAGGAAATTACAAATTTTTCAGCCCAAATAAAAGCGGATATCATCACAGGTTATATGGCTGATATGGCAAAGTATGCTGAAAATATCAATTCAATTAAAATTTTAAAAGTTTATAACTCTATTAAAGAGCAACTTGCGCAAGAACAACGGAAATTCAGATACAAGTTAGTGGAAGAAAAAGCGAACAAACAAAAATTTGAAACTGCAATTGAATGGCTTGTGCAGGCAGGATTGGTGTTGTTTTGTCCGCTCATTTCCAATCCGGTTCGTCCGCTAAAAACTGATGATAACAACAAGAGTTTCAAACTCTACCTGTCTGATGTAGGACTATTGGCACATTTGGCAGGGATAACGCTTTACGATATTTTTCAAAACAAAGATTTTAAATATATTGGCGCTTTGACAGAAAACTTTGTTGCACAGACACTTGTTTCAGGAAACAAAAAAATATATTACTGGACTTCAAATAACGAAGCCGAGGTGGATTTTTTGCTTTCACAGGAACAGGGAATTATTCCCTGCGAGGTAAAAGCATCGGAAAATGTAAAATCAAAAAGTTTATCTGTCTATATGTCAAAGTATAATCCGGAATATTCTATCAGGATTTCGGCAAAAAATTTTGGTTTTGAAAATGGGATAAAATCGGTACCTCTGTATGCGGTACATTGTATGTTGAATGATTGATTTTTTTTATAATGGAACAAAAAACGATGATGGTATCTGTTTGCATGATTACCTACAATCAGGAAAAATACATTGCTGAAGCGATTGAAGGCGTATTGATGCAGCAGACAGGCTTTCCGGTTGAACTGATTATCGGTGAAGATTGCAGTACGGATAATACCCGAAATATTTGTTTGGAATACAAAGAAAAGCATCCGGATTTCATAAAATTGTTATTACCTGAAAAAAATCTGGGTATAATGCCGAATTTTATTGCTACCCTGAATGCCTGTACCGGAAAATATATCGCGCTATGCGAAGGCGACGACTATTGGATAGACCCCAATAAATTGCAAAAGCAGGTGGATTTTTTGGAAGCAAATGAAGATTTTTCAACATGCTTTCATCAAGTGAGAATAAAAAAAGAACATGAAAATATTATTGTGGATGATGATATTATCCCTGAAGTTTCAAATGTGACTGATATTTACAAATTAGCCAGATGGAATTATATTCATACGCCATCAGTTGTATTTAGAAGAAATGAAGATGTCTTAGAAACGATGTCCGGCTTGAACGATTTATGTATTGGAGATTATGTGATATTTATGTTGAATGCTAAATATGGTATGATTAAAAAACTTCCGGAGGAAATGGCCGTTTATAGAACCGGAATGGGCGTATGGACTTCAGAAGTTGATCGATACCGTTTGCCTAATTCGTTATTAATGTTGGATAAACTCATAAAAATCTTTGAATATGATAATAGCATTTCTTATTCATTAAATGAACAATATAGGAAATTGGCATTTACATTATACAATATTTTAAAAATCGAGAAAGAATACGATAAAGCATACACATTATTTCAATCATTGTGCGCAAACCATCCGAATTTGGTTCATGAGGAATATAAAATCAGAATGAATGAATTGAATTACATTAAAAATACAATAGTTTACCGTTTTGGGAAATATATTTTAAAGATTTCTCCCTTATTTCGAAAACGTGCAAATAATATTAGGGACACATATTATATTAATCAAAGCAAATGAAGAAAGGATTATCTATAATTATTTGTTGTTACAATAGCGAAGCCCGTTTGCCGAAAACGTTGGAATATTTGGCAAAACAGGAAATCAGCAAAGATATTCCAGTTGAGTTGATCATCGTTGATAATGCCTCAAGTGATCACACAAAGGAAATTGCCCGAAAAGAATGGGAAAAGTACAAAACTCATTTTTTATTTCGTATAATAGACGAAGAAAAAAAAGGACAGATGCATGCTCGCAAGAAAGGCGTATTAGAATCACAATACGAATATATATTATTTTGCGATGATGATAATTGGTTACAATCGAATTATTTAGAAATAGCATTCAATTTGATGGAATCAAATGAACGAATAGGTGCATTAGGAGGACAAGGTATTGCAGTGAGTGATATTGATTTACCGGAATGGTTCTCTGACTTTGCATGGGGGTTTGCAGCAGGTAAACAAGCGAAAGAGTCGGGAGATATTTCAAAAAGAGGCTTTATATGGGGAGCCGGCATGACAACCCGACGATATCTGTTAATTAAGGTGTTTGATGACAATTACCCGTTTTTAATGCAAGGAAGAACGGGAAGTCAATTATCTTCAGGAGATGACACTGAAATATGTAAAAGAATTTTACTATTACGACAATTGTTGTATTATGATGAGGCTTTATCGTTTTACCATTATATGTCTCCTAATCGGCTAACTTGGGCATACAAGAAAAAGTTATGTGAAGGATTGGACTATGCAAAAATAACGATGAGAAAATACGATGTTATTTTTAATGAAATAAATAGAAGTGCATTAAAACGTTATTTAGGAATTCTATATAATATGCTTAAATTAGTAAAGCCGAGTAGTTCGAATATGGACATCAAAACCGACTTATGGGCAAAAATAGGTTTATTATTAAAGAGTGAAAAGATGGTGAAAGACTGGGAATATAAAAATATTATAAAATTTGCGTTGCAAAAATAACTTTGTTCATGAAACTCTCTATTATTACCGTAAATTTAAATAATGCCGCCGGTTTTAAAAAGACCATCGAAAGCGTTGTTTGTCAATCTTTTATGGACTTTGAATATATCGTTATCGACGGAGGTTCAACAGATGGCAGCGTTGAGACGATCAATACATATACCGGTAAAATCGCCTATTGGGAGAGCGAACCCGACAGGGGCATCTACCATGCCATGAACAAAGGCATACTGCGCTCACAAGGAGAATTTTGTCTTTTTTTGAACAGCGGCGACGCCTTGTATTCCGAAACCGTCTTGGAAGAAGTATTCCGTCACGAATATGAAGAAGCGTTTATTATCGGAAACGTGATGGAACTGTACCCCAAAAAAGGAATTAAGAGAAGACGCCCTGTCCATCGCCGGGCGAAAGACAGTAAGCCAATGTCATTGTTTGACTTTTATACTGAGGTAATTCCTCATCAGGCTACCTTTATCCGGCGAACCCTTTTTGACCAATACGGTTTGTATGATGAACAATACAGGATTATTTCGGATTGGGTGTTTTTCCTGAAAACGATTTTATTGGAAGGGGCTAAGGTGAAATATATCGACACGCTTGTTACGCGTTTTGATATGGAAGGCATCAGTAATGTGAATGTTAAATTGGATTTGAATGAAAGAGAGGATGCACTGCGCAAAATAATACCTTCGTATATTTTGGCTGACTACGACGATTTTGAGAAGATAAACCACGACTTTCACAGGATGTTTCAGCATAAATGGTCTTTCCGGTTGGGAAGGTTTATCAATAAATTTATAACACTGTGGGATATCCTCACAAGAAAATATATCATACAAAAATGAATTCACCCGATATTTCCATTATTATTCCGGTTTATAATGCGGAAAAGTATTTGACCCAGTGTTTGGATAGCATCTTGTTCCAAACATTCGAGCAATGGGAAGCCCTATTGATCGACGATGGTAGCGTTGATTCCAGTTCGGCTATATGTAATGATTTTGCTTTAATCGATGGAAGGTTTCGTATAATTCGTCAGGAAAATGCAGGTGCAAGCGCCGCACGGAATACAGGCTTGGACAATGCGCGGGGTAAATGGATAGCATTTGTGGACAGCGACGATTGGATCGTTCCCGAATATGTGGAACTAATGCTACAAACTGCTTCATCGCAACAAGCCGATGCCGTATTTTGTAATTGTTTTGTTGTACGTGATCATTATAGTACTCCTCAATTTGTTTACAAAGACATTAAACAACTCAGTAGCGATGAGTTATTAAAAAGATTTTTAACAGTCAGTAATGTACGTTCGGAGCTGTGGGGAAAAATTTTCAAAAGCGAGTTATTGACTTCCTTGCGGCTTAACAACCATATCCGGATTGGCGAAGATATGCTTTATCTTATTGCGCTCTATTACGCTAACTCGTTGAAAACTTCTATTTTGACAGAACCGCTTTATTATTACCGCCAATTAGATACCTCTTTGATGCGTACAGGCAATTTAGTAGAAGACATCAAACAAACACTACTGACTTATGAACATTTCGTTCACGAAAATCCCGATTTGGCGGAGAAATATCCTGTCGAAAATGCTACTTTTATTGTGAGGTTGCTTACTTATCTTACCAAACAAGATGTTATGCGTCAATTCAAGGATACGTATGCAATGCGATTATTGAAAGAGAATCTTGAAAAAGCTAAAATCAATCTGGAACCCAACGAGCTGCGCTTTATACGTTTGTTGCTGATTCATCCGTTGGCAGCAAAAATCGGGTTTGAAATTAATAAGCTGAAAAACCGTTTTTTAGTAGAAAAGCATGACGGATAATTTATATCAAATACCGATATCTATTGTACTGCCGGTATATAACGGCGAACAGTATATCAGAGAGACGATTGATTCGCTTTTATCCCAGACTTTTCGCGAATTTGAATTGATTATCATCAATGATGCTTCGACAGACAATACGGTTTCTATCATCAACCAATATAATGATCCGCGTATCGTATGTGTGGATAATGAAGTAAACCGGAGATTAATCTATACGTTGAACAGGGGGTTGTCTTTGTGTCGCGGGAAATACATATCCCGTATTGATGCAGACGACATTGCGTTGCCCGACAGACTGCAAACCCAGTTTGATTTTATGGAAGCGCATCCTGAAACAGGTATTTGCGGTTGCTCAATAGAGATTTTCAATGCAGAAAAGGAGTTTACCCAAAGGGTTGATTTTGCGGCTTCGGACTTGGATATTCGCGCCTTTGCCTTTTTCCAGTCGCCGTTTAATCATCCGTCGGTCTTGTTGCGTCGCTCCGTGATAGAGCAAAATCATTTACATTATCCTGACAGCTATCTTCATGCGGAAGATTACGGTTTATGGATCGAGATTTTAAAATATACGCAAGGCGCTAATATACGCAAGGTATTAACGCGATACCGTAAACACGAAAAGAGCATAACGGCATTGGATGACAGACAAATGAACAATCGTATTGAAATTTTAGTACGACTCCATACGCAGTACCTGAATCAAAACGGCATTGAATTAACCGCTGAGCAGATGCAAATCTATACGCCGTTTACAGACCGTTCGCTGCCATACAAGATAACCGGCGCAGGCCAACAAGCTATTGCTTGCGTTCTAAAGGATTTTTTGAAACAGCTTTCACAGAAACAACCGGCATTATTCCCCGGCGTACAGCATTATCTGTCGGTCAATACATTTTATAAATTCTTTATTAACAGAAAGATTCCACGAAACACTTTTCTATTGAAACTGTATTGCAGAGGAGTTATTTATTATTTCAAACGGAAATTATTAAAAAAAGACTAAAAAAGTTAATTAATAAATAATAAATATGAAAGTTTTATTAGCGTACACAAATGATGCCGAAAAAGATAATCCCTTTGTGAAAACTCTTAAAGATGGATTGGGACGATTGGGTTGTGATATTCATTGGGGATTAGAGGAATTTTGGATGAATTATGCCAAATACGAAGTGATTCACATTAACTGGCCTAATTCGTTATTTGAGACCGGAAAGCCAACAAAAACAGAAGTAATTTTTTTAGAACGAATTATAAAGGAAATCAAAGAAAAATCAATAAAAATAGTTTATACCCGTCATAATGAAACTCCTCATTATTCAACAGATGCAAATACCTTAAAATGTTATCAAATTATTGAGCAAAATGCAGATGCAATTGTGCATTTGGGCAACTATGGAATAAAAGAATTTAAAGAAATAACAAAATGCAAACATTTCATAATTCCACATCATATTTATGATTCAATTTATTCAAATAATATAACCCTCAAGGAAGCAAGGAGTAAATTAGGAATACCTCTAAACAAATTTGTTTTTCTTACATTTGGCGTTTACAGAGATAGAGAAGAAGTTGATTTGGTTTTAGCTGCATACAAAAGAATAAAAATAAAAAATAAGCTTTTATTAGCGCCTAGATTGAAAGCCCATTTTGGTTTTTCAAAACGTCCTGCATCAAGAAGCATACGAACATGGCTAATGTATATATATGTAGAAGGCATCAAATTTATCAAACGAAAATTAGAATTCCGAAAACACTCAATATTTGCGCTTAATGATTTTGTTTCCGACAATGATTTACCCTTATATTTCTTGGCCGCAAATGTCGTACTCATTCAAAGAACAAAGATTTTGAATTCCGGTAATTTACCGATGGCTTATTATTTTAAAAAAATGGTAATAGGTCCTAATGTAGGGAATGTAGGAGAAATTTTGAACGAAACGAATAATATTGCTTTTGAAACAAACAGTGATGAATCGTTCGTTAATGCTTTAAAACTGTCCTATACTATTGCAAAAGATGAGATAGAAGTAAATAATTATAATTATGCTATGAGGTTTTGGAATACCGATCGAATTGCTCGAAAGTATTTGGATGTTTATCAAGAATTGAAATATGGATAAAAAATACGATTTGAAAATACTGGGAATTTTATTTGCATTTGTATTCATACTGGAGTTTTGGATTTCGATAAACTCTTATACACACGACCTTTACAACCGGATAGATTCTGCCATTTTTTTTATGTGCGGAAAGGCATGGATGAATGGAATGGCGCCTTACGTTGATTTTGCCGATTCGAAAGGACCATTGCTC